>Ga0136559_1000110_pt1 | contig 27064 bp, 28 predicted proteins | sample AntRauMeHopE1496_FD_104633 | JGI IMG/M metagenome (GOLD analysis project Ga0136559, IMG submission 104633) | Saline lake microbial communities from Rauer Islands, Antarctica - Metagenome Hop E1 #496 | ecosystem: Environmental > Aquatic > Non-marine Saline and Alkaline > Saline | place... | reverse complement strand
CTGGAAGGCTTTTTTGTGTCTAACCCTTTTTCATGAGGTATCCCTGCTAGTTTCTCCCGTTCGAGCAGCCCACGATAGCGATCGGGAGCCGCGGTATGCATTGCAAAGCCTTTTGGGAAACTGAAGGGCTTTTTTGCATTTCATACTTTCTTAGAACATTTTTTTAGATGTTACTACCGATAGAAAAGCTCACGATAGGTATCAGGATTCGACTATTCATTGCGAAGCATTTAGAAAATCGATAGTTTTTTTTGGCATTTCACACTTTTTTCTCGGGGATTCCCTACTTAGTTTTCTCAATCGTACAGCCTAAGATAGGATGTGATGCCGCATGATTTCGGTGGTTTTAAGTGAGCTGTATCAACTTTTTAATTTTAATTGAATCCAAAATGTTGCACTTCCTATTGGTATAGCTTGTGATAATTATAAAATAGAATATGCCATTTTGCTATCTCTGAAATTCTAAGGTCAATATCATTCTCACTGTTCTCAACATTTAAGAGCTCTTTAAGAAGTTGACACTGCTTTACTTTTTCAAAAAAGGATATCATTCTGATAAGAGTGTTTTTGAATTAGTACAGTGATAAGTGACTTATCGTGGTTTTAGAACTCATGAATCCAACCAAAAGCAGTCTAGTATATTCTCATTTCTCCTTTGATTCAGAAATGCATTCAAGTTCTTTAGTGTCTAGCGTCAATCTTTATCATTAGCAAACCCTTTTAGGTATCGCTTATACCTACGGGCTCCACATTGATATTAATTTCAATTTTTAATCCAATTTTTTTTCCCATTTTAAACAGAATCTTTCCATTTTTAAAATCATGTGATTCAGTGTTGGAATGTTCTTAATCACTTTAAAGTAATCTTATAATCCAAGTTTATCTCTCATCTAGGGGAATACGACTGTCGTCAACTAATTCAGTTCTATCTAGATGCATGTTGAAAGATATGGGTAAGTATTTCGTGAATCTTTTATTCTAATAAGAACCCCACTACTTGACCCCGAATGCATAATAAGCTACCGCTCTTAAACTTTTTTTCAGATTAACTACGGGTGACTTTGACGCTATAACCCGGCTCAAGACCTTCCTCAAGCAGAATTGATTTTTAATTTGGCAGAAGTCTCCTGTGTCTCATTTGTAAATTCTCATTTGTTTTGAGAGTATATACGATTACACTTTTCATTTTTAGAATAATGTTGCAGATTTGCAGCAAACCTGCTTGAATGTCAATTTTATTTAAAAACCTCCAAACTATCGTCTCGAAAGGATTATCTGGTCCAACCAATTTTTTATTCGAAGATGGGGAATTGAAAGCTTTCGTTGGCGATGATTTTCAAAGTGCCGGAGTAGTAATTGACGGATCAGGTATGATTCTGACAAAAGGCTGGATTGATCTGCGATGCGGTATAGGAGAGCCTGGATTGGAATACAAAGAAACTATAGAAAGCTTGGCTGCTTCGCTTCAATCGAGTGGGTTTACAGCTGCGGTGCTTCTTCCCAATACCCATCCGACCATACAATCAAAAGGCGATATTGAGTATATTTTGAATCGGGCGAAGCGATATACACCGGAGTTTATCATTCAAGGTGCAGTGACCAAAGACACCAATGGCGAAGAACTTACTGAGATCTTGGACATGAATTTCCAATCAGGTGTCAAGATCTTCGGAGAGGGAATCAAACCCCTTTCTAATGGAGATCGATTTATGAAAGTCAATCAATATCTTCAAAAATTTGATGGCATTCTATTCGACCACTCTTATGATCCGCTACTTGCTATTTTTGGGCAGATGCATGAAGGGGAAAGGTCAACAATGCTTGGCATGAAAGGTATTCCTAATCTGGCGGAAGATGTGGCAATTCAGCGAAATATTGAAATCCTGAAATACACAGGAGGACGGCTTCATTTTCAAACGATTAGTTCTGCAAAGAGTATAGACTTGATTCGAAGGGCGAAGGCCGAAGGATTGAAGATTACTGCAGACATTTCCATTTACCAACTCATTTTCTCTGATGAGGATCTAATGGACTTTGATCCCAATCTGAAAGTGCAACCACCTTACAGAGGTGATACCGATCGGATGGCGCTAATAGAAGGCTTGAAAGATGGAACTATAGATGCTATTGTATCCAATCATCAGCCAGAGGATTTTGATTCTAAATTCATGGAATTTGATTTGGCACATTTTGGAATGGCGGGTTTACAGACTTTTCTTCCTGCGCTTGTAAAGCTGGAAGTTGAATTGGGATGGGAATTACTTATCACAAAAATTACTGACGGGCCTGCTTCTATTATACCGCATCAATTGCAAGAAGCTTGGACTATATTTGATCCAGAGACTGCATGGAATTACAATGAAAAAACGAATAAATCACTTTCTTCCAATAATCCTTGGTTTGGAAAACAACTGACAGGACAAATAAGATACGTAATTCAAAAAGGTCAATTAATCGAAGTGAATGTCTAATTATTTCAAATCTGCCTATCAATTTGGAGGCCTTGGAGGTGCACTCAGCGTGGTGGCTTTCGTTACGCTATCATTTTTTTATGCTGATCCGACTAATTTAACCCTGCTTTTTGGCTACGTCATATGTCCTATCGCCATATTTCTTTCGATCAAATTCTTCAAAGAATATGCGAATTCGGGCTATTTGTCATTTTCTGAAGGAATGTCAGTTGGATTTATAACCTATATGTTAATCGCATTTATTTCAGCAACAGGAATTTGGATTATGCTCTCGATTTCTCCCGAACTATTCGAGCAGGTTAAGCTGTCGAAGTTTGATATTTTGGAGAAAGGACGCGAGACTATTGTCTCTCAGGTAGGGGAAAATTCATTTGAAGCGACTCTTGTAAGCATCCGGGAAATGTCGAGATTAGACGTTGCAATAAACGATGGTCTTTGGAAAATCATCCCAGGACTGTTTTTTACTATTATTATTTCAATTATTTTAAGAAAAAACCCTAACTAAAACAAACTATGGAAGAGCAACAATCACCTTTTCAAGCAGCAATCAAACCAGGCGTCACCATGGGATTGGTCTCCCTAGCGGTCACCTATATCGCATATTTTATTGATTCATCTTTATTAGCCTCAGGTTGGTTTGGATTGGTCGCCTTAGTTATTGGACTCGCATTGGTCATTTATTTTGGTATTCAATACAGGAGCGAAATAGGCGGATTTATGACATTTGGTACTGCGTTTAATTTCAGCTTTATCGCTTTGGTTATATCCGCTCTTATAAGCACAATAGGTTTGATACTCCTTTATCAGGTTGTTGACCCATCACTTCCACAGGTACTTGCAGATCAGGCTTTTCAGACAACGATTGATACAATGGAATCATTTGGTGCTTCTGCCGATGCTTTACCTCCCGAGCAATTGGAGGAAATGAGAAAAGCAACTCTAGATGGATTTACTGTTGTAGGTCAAATAAAAGGATTTGGAATTAGTATCATCATTTACGCAATAATTGCGTTAATTTTGGGGGCTATCTTAAAGAAAAAGGATAAGTCACTCGAATTTTAAACTATGTCTCAGATTTCTGTCGTCATCCCAGTTTTCAACGAAGAGGAGTCTTTGCCAGAATTAACCAATTGGATCAGCCGGGTCATGCATGACCACGGCTTTTCTTATGAGGTGATTTTTGTAAATGACGGGAGCTCGGATATGTCTTGGGAGGTTATTCAAGATTTGGCAGAGCAGTCAAACAGCATCAAGGGGATCAACTTCACCAGAAATTACGGAAAGTCCGCAGCACTTGATGCAGGGTTCAAAAAAGCCTCTGGGGAAGTCGTGATTACGATGGATTCAGACCTTCAAGATAGTCCGGATGAAATCCCGGGCTTATTTCGCATGATCAAAATTGAAGGTTTTGACGTAGTCTCCGGTTGGAAAAAGGAGCGCCATGACCCAATATCCAAAACAATTCCATCTCGATTTTTCAATGGAGTTACCCGATGGATCTCGGGCATCAAGCTGCACGATTTCAATTGTGGGCTCAAAGCTTATCGGCTCAAAGTGGTAAAGAACATTCAAATCTATGGCGAGATGCATCGCTATATCCCTTTGCTTGCCAAATGGAATGGATTTGCGAAAATTGGTGAAAAAGTAGTTCAGCATCAAAGTAGAAAATACGGAGTTTCAAAGTTTGGATTAGAACGGTTTCTAAACGGTTTCTTGGATTTGATCTCTGTATCTTTTGTGCACCGCTACAAGAAAAAGCCAATGCATTTTTTTGGACTTCTAGGCACTGTGTCCTTTCTTACAGGCTTTTTGATTACATGCTGGTTGATTTTTCAAAAAATTTATGGATTAAGTCAGGGTCTGAAAGTAAGAGAAATTGTGGATCAACCTTTATTCTTTTTGGCGCTAGTTGCACTAATTATTGGAGTGCAGTTATTTGTCACAGGATTCATAGCTGAGCTGATGACGTCCAATCAAGCTAAGGATACAGAATATAAAATAGGTGAAGAGATAAACTTCGATTTCTGATGTTTTTTTCGGTCATCATACCGGTTTACAATCGCCCCGAAGAATTGACAGAATTGTTAAACAGTCTGACGTTGCAGACTTACCGGGACTTTGAAGTAATCGTCATCGAAGACGGTTCAGCAAAAACTTCCAAATTAGCTGTCCAAAGTTTTTTAGATCAAATCTCAATAGTTTATCTGTCCCAACCCAATCAAGGTCAGGGATTTGCTCGCAACTATGGAATGGCTCAAGCAAATGGTGACTTTTTCGTAATCCTGGATTCTGATGTGATCTTACCGAAAGACTATCTGTCCATACTTTCAAGCGCTGTTCCAATCCGGAAACTAGATGCTTTTGGTGGTCCGGATGCTGCGGCACCTGATTTTTCGGTGTTACAGAAGGCAATGGATTTTGCGATGACGTCGTTTTGGACTACCGGTGGCATTCGCGGAAAACTTAAAGACCCATCTAAGTTTCAAGCGAGAGGATTTAATATGGGAGTTTCCAAAATAGTTTTTTCGATAACAGGAGGCTTTTTGGATCCTAATCGGGGAGAGGATATTGAGTGGAGCATTCGAATTAAAAAAGCTGGATTCCAGCTCGAATTGGTGGAAAAGGCTTTTGTTTACCACAAACGGAAAAACACGATTTCTTCATTTGCAAAGCAGGCTTTTTCATTTGGCAGAAATCGAGTTAACGTCTCTCGATTTCACCCTGAGGCGATCAAACTGGTTCATTTTCTTCCGACAGCTTTCACCTTATTTCTAGTCTCGATGATTCCTTTTTCATTTCTGGAGCACTCAATAGTTGTCTTCCAGTCATTGGTGATAGTTTTATGGTTTGGTATGATTTTAGTCGACTCATTCAGACGATACCGATCCTTATCAGTTTCTTTGCTTAGTCTGGTTACTTCACTTACACAACTGGTTGGATATGGATTGGGATTAGTATTTGAATTGGCGATAAAAACATTAAAGGGTTAACCTCCTTTACGGCAAATAAAAAGTGTCTCATCTGGTGCTAAAGCAAATAGTTGTACCTGATTGGTATCCAGTTTTTTTACAAAATCATTCTCTTCGATTTTCAATCCTGATCTGCGAAGCCGCGCTGCATAATCTTTACCAAATTTCCTGACATGATCACGTTGGCCAAATAGTCGTTCGCGCTCGGCTGGGTCGGTTACTGACTTATCTTCAATGGTCTCCGGTAAATTATAGACTGGTGATTGAAGAATGCCCCAACCTGAAGGTTTGAGCACTCGATTGAACTCTGCACAAGCTTGGATGTCGTTATCGACGTGTTCCAGCACATGATTGCAAAAAATCACATCGAAGGTATTCTCGGGGAAAGGGATTTCATGTACATCCATCTTTACCTTAGCCAAAGGGGATTCGATGTCGGCTGTGATGTATTCTAAGTTGGGGAGCGATTCAAATCGATCTATAAAACAATGCTCTGGAGCGACATGAAGTACCTTTAGTTTTGCAGTAAAGAAATTCGTATTCTTTTTCAAATAAAGCCACATCAACCGATGTCGTTCCAGTGACAAGCAGCTTGGACAAAGGGCATTGGCTCGCGCAATACGTCCGTAGGGAAGGAATTTGCTATACTGGCTACCGCATACTGGACATTGAACCTGGTTCCCTTTATTTAGCTGTGCAAAGACTTTCATCACCAAAGGACTGATCTGCTGCAAAAGTGGTCTTGGAACGTATCGAATAACAAAACTAATTATCGACTTCATAGAGTGATTTGATTGTGACGCAAGTTAAGCAAAGGCTTCGAAGGACTGAAAGGAATCGGGCACTTTTGAGATTTAGCAATTTTTATGAAAATGGAATTGAGATTTTTATTGTTTAAGTCTCGCCAATCAGTACTTTAGTTTGACCAAAGCTTAATATATTCAAATAGTTATTTTATGAGATTAATTAAATCCACTTTTATTGCAAAATACAGTATATGTATTTGCGCTTGTTTTTTTTGGAAAGCGTCTCTAGCTCAAGTGGGAGCTACATTTACGCTTCAAGAGATGGTGCAGCGAGCCAAGGAACTTTCCCCATCTGCTCTTCGTGCACAGACTAGAAAAGAAAACAGCTTCTGGCAGTATCGCTTGTTTAAATCAAATTATAATCCACAGTTGAGGCTAAGTGGGACAATTCCCAGCTATTCTCAATCATTCAACAGTATTACCCAGCCGGACGGATCGATTGAATTTATTGAAGTTCGGCAGAATTTCATGGATTTAGAGCTTGGACTTCAGCAGGTGATCGCTCCGACGGGTGGTATATTATCCGTAAACTCTTCGACCAACAGATTCGATAATTACCTCGCCTCAGGTGGAGATCCTCAGACGCGGTATTCGGGAGTTCCTGTAAATGTGCGTCTTCAGCAACCAATTTTTGCATACAATCCGTTTAAATGGGATAAAAAAATTCAGCCTTTAGTATTTGAAGAAAGCAAGCGGGCTTATGTGCAGGAGATTGAAGAAGTGTCCTTTTTTACCACTCAGCTATTTTTTGATTATTTGATCGCTCAGGTGAATCTTGAAATCGCAACTGCGAATCTCAAAAATACGGACGAGATCTTTGGAATTGAAAAAAAGAGATATGAAATCGGCACCACTACAGAAGACCGACTACTTCAAGTGGAGCTTCAGACATTGCAGGCTAGGCAAGATCTGGCACAGTCAAAATTGGATTTGGAGGGCTCCTCCTTTGCGGTTAACTCCTTTATCGGTTTGAATCAAACGTCTAAGATTAACTTGATCTCTCCCACGGAGATTCCTGTTTTTGAAGTAGATGTCAACCAAGCAATTGAGTTGGCTTTTGATAATCGGGCTGAGGCTCTTGGATTTGATCGGCGCAAATTAGAAGCCGAGGCATTGGTGGCAGAAGCAAAAGGTCAGCGAATAGGCGCAAATTTAAACGCCAGTTACGGATACAATAATGCTGCATTCAATTTTTCGCAGTTGTATAATAACCCAAATACGCAAGCACTGGTGAACTTAGGTATTTCAGTTCCAATTTTGGATTGGGGAAGAAACAAGGCCCGAATGTCTCAGGCACAGGCGAATCAGCGGCTGGTCGAATATACGGTGGAGCAGGACATCATTAATTTTGAGCAGGAGATTTTTACAAAGGTGAAAAATTTCATCATGATGACTGAGCGTTTGGACGTGACCAAACTATCTGATGCTGTCGCCCAGCGTCGATACGATATTGCGCTCAAAAGATACCAGACTGGAAATGTGACTATCACAGATTTGAATATTGCCCAAAATGAAAAAGACTCAAATAAAAGAGCCTTTTTCAATTCGTTGAAAGATTTCTGGATGGCATATTACGAGCTCAGAGCATTGACGTTATATGATTTTGAAAATGATCAATTACTGTACATTCCAGAGCTAGAGAAATGATAGATTCAAAGAATTCCTTCCATTAAAAATTCTCGGAGTTTGGTGAAATCCTTGTCGAGCTTATCAATCTTCTTGGTTTGCTTTTCAAGGTCTTTGGTCATCTTTTGAATGTTGTCTGGAGATAATTTCCACTTGAGTTTCTTTTCTGGAATTTCTCTAAATCCTTTGAGTATTTCTCATTCAGCTTTTCGGTTTTGGATTCATCTTTTTGAAGATTTTCTCGTGCGTTTTCTATTTTTGACTGTTTTTTCAAATCAGCTTTTAAGATCTCAGTTGTTGTTTCCTGCGCAAGGATTTGAGTTGGATTCATTAAATATAGCCCTCCAAGGATCACTAGAGTAGCTACTAGTTTTTTCATTATATTGTTGTTGAGGTAGGTGACTAAATACTTTTGATTGATTTTAAAATTTTTCAGTAATAAGCCTGAAATATAAATTGCTATTCGGAAGAATCCCCTTTAGGAAGTCTTCCAGCTTTTTTGAGCGATTCGCGGATTATCCATTCTAATTGCCCGTTGGTGCTTCGGAATTCATCCGCTGCCCATTTTTCGACAGCATGTATCATTTTTTCATCTAATCTTAATGCAAATGCTTTTTTAGATCCCATTCCTATGCCTCCATCCAGTTTATAAGATAAGCTTCCAATTCTTTTGCTTTAAGTGTGCCTATCATAATTTTCTTTTTTTCGCCTACGTCCAAGAGCAGTCCTCGATCACCTAGGATGCTATAGGCCTTGGTTGTTTTATTTCCTTTAAAGCCCCAGCCACCATAGTCTGTAATAGGGCTATAATTTATTACAGAAATAGATTGTATAGTTTCCTTTGGGTATTTCCTCCAAGATCGGATAAAGGGAAAATATCGAAACGAAACTCCGCTCTGATCTATCCTGGTTTCCAGTTTAAGATTGAGTATAATTAAGAACACAAAGCCCAAAGTGCCGAGAACTAAAGTCAGCACAAGCCCCATCTCACTTTTATCTTTTGAATTGAATAGCAATACCAAAAGTAAAATCAGAGTTGGCAATTCGATTAAAATAAGTAAATAGATTACCCAAGTGCCTCGATAGGTTTGTTCCTCATTGAATACTCCGATCGTCATAGCTATTGGTTGAATGTCCCTACATTCAATACGGGAGTTGCACTTCGATCAGAGCATAGTACGACCATTAGATTGGAGACCATTACCGCTTTTTTCTCGTTGTCAAATTCGATGATATCTTTCAACTTCAGATCTGCCAATGCCATTTCTACCATCCCAACTGCACCTTCTACGATCTTTTGACGGGCTGCTACTATTGCGGTGGCCTGTTGGCGCTGAAGCATTGCTGAGGCAATTTCCGATGCATAAGCCAAGTGCGATATACGCGCCTCAATCACTTTGATTCCGGCATGATTTAATCGGTCGCTGATCTCCCGCTCCAGGGAATGATTGACTTCTTCCACGCCTGAGCGAAGCGTGATTTCTTCATTCTCTGCCTCAAAGTCATCGTAAGGGTACAGGCCTGCCATTTTTCGTATAGCAGCATCTGATTGGAGATGCACAAAATTTTCATAATCATCCACGTCAAATGATGCTTTGAAAGTGTCATTTACCTGCCAGACGACGATGGTGCCAATCATGACCGGATTACCGATTTTATCATTGACTTTGACAGGTTTGTTTTCAAAATTCCGCACTCGAAGGGAAATTTTTTTCTTAGTCATGAATGGGTTTACCCAGAAAAAGCCACTCGCCTTGACCGTTCCTTTGTAATCCCCAAACAGTAGAAGAACCATGGCCTTGTTTGGTTCGACAATAAAAAATCCCGGTATACCGATAATGAACAGCAATACTGCCAAAACACCTATGACTGGTAGCTCGCCGATAAAACTGAAAATAGCAGCTGGAATAAGGCCTAGAATCAATAGGATAATAATGTATCCTGAGATGGGTTTGAGTATTTTTTCCATTTCAATATGATGTTATAATGATATCACATTGAATTACGGTAAAATATTTCAAATCTTCAACTGTACTAAAAAAAAGAGTCCTGATTGCTCAGGACTCTTTTGAGGTAGATCGATTACGACTTCTTTTTGAAGAGTGAATCCACAAATTCTTTCCGGTTGAAAATCTGTAAATCAGTCATCTTTTCTCCGACGCCGATATATTTTACCGGGATTTTGAATTGATCTGAAATCCCGATTACCACGCCTCCTTTGGCAGTTCCATCTAATTTGGTGATTGCAAGAGAGGTGATTTCAGTGACTTTCGTAAACTCCTTAGCTTGAATGAATGCATTTTGACCGGTTGATCCATCGAGAACCAGCATGATTTCGTGCGGAGCATCAGGAATGAATTTTTGCATCACCCGTTTGATTTTCCCCAGTTCATTCATTAAGTTCACTTTGGTATGGAGCCTTCCGGCGGTATCGATGATGACCACATCAGCTTTTTGATCTACGGCTTGCTTCACTGCGTCAAACGCTACTGATGCAGGATCTGTATTCATTCCGTGTGAGACTACCGGTACACCGACTCGCTCTCCCCATAGAATCAACTGATCTACGGCAGCAGCTCTAAAAGTATCAGCTGCACCTAGGACAACCGATTTTCCTGCATTTTTAAAAGTATTGGCCAGTTTGCCTATCGTAGTGGTTTTGCCCACACCATTTACCCCTACGACCATGATTACATAAGGTCTCTTATCTTCCGGAATGTCAAAATCAAGAAGATCTTGGGAATTATTTTCTTCCAGTAGCGCAGCTATTTCTTCCTTTAGGATGATGTCCAGTTCGGCCGTATTCAGATATTTATCTTTGGCTACTCGCTCTTCGATTCGCTTGATTACCTTGATCGTCGTATCGACTCCTACATCAGCTGTGATGAGGATTTCTTCTAGTTCATCAAGTATCTCTTCATCGACGGTTGATTTACCGACGACGGCTTTACTGAGTTTTGAAAAGATACTTTCATTGGACTTTTGCAGTCCTTTGTCGAGACTTTCTTTTTTGTCTTTAGAGAAAAAGCCAAAGATTCCCATAGAATAGCTATTTAAAAGTGGAATGTAACCAAAAAGTCCCTACTGACCGATGGACAGAGGGACTTAGATACATTTAGATGCACTGGGCAACTTATTTTTTCAAGGTTTCCTGTACCATTGTGGAAGGAACCATGTCTTCTTTGAAGGTATAGGCACCAGTCTTGTCAGACTTTACTGCTCTGATCACCTTGGCGTAAGACACGCCACCTTCTTTTTTTAGGGTTGCTACTACTTTCTTAGCCATAATTTTTTAGGTTTACCGGAATTACTTCCGAGCTTTTTACTTAATTTCTTTATGAACAGTCATCTTCTTCAGGATTGGGTTGAATTTCTTCAATTCCAGTCTTTCAGTAGTGTTTTTTCTGTTTTTGGTAGTGATATATCTTGATGTACCTGGCATACCGGAAGTTTTATGCTCCGTGCATTCCATTATCACTTGTACTCTATTGCCTTTCTTAGCCATCTTCGTGTTGATTTAGGGGGTCGTGCCTTTGATTATCTGATTACAATCATTCCCTCACTCTGAGCTTTTTTCAAAACTGCGGTGATTCCGTTTTTATTGATAGTTTTCAGTGCCTTTGAGCAAACTTTCAAAGTGATCCATGCGTCCTCTTCAGGTACGTAGAAAGTCTTCTTATGAAGATTTGGGGAAAATCTACGCTTGGTCTTGTTGTTTGCATGGGACACATTGTTTCCTACACGAGGTCTTTTTCCGGTAATGTCACAAACTCTTGCCATGGTAATATATCGTAAATATGATGCGTTTCTGTAATGAGTCTGCAAATATCGGAACTTTTAGCGAATTACCAACCGCGCAATTCAAAAATATTCCCTTTTCTATTAGCCTTTTGGATAAGGACAGTGTTTGCAACCGCTTCCGCAGCAATAACCCCGCTTCAGATGATAGGATTCTGTGAATACCATCAGTCCACTTTCATTGAAATAATAGTCAGAAGGTGTAATTGGAGCTGGAGTTGGTGTCTTCTTTTCAGGTTTCATGGGACAGGCAGAGGGCATTTACTATATTTGCCTAACTCGTGTAAATAAAATTTAAAATCCAAAAATACAAAATCATGGAGACTATTACTTCTAGCAGCCAAGCTATCGCTATTGAGAATGAATATGGAGCTCATAACTATCATCCTTTACCGGTTGTTTTGGCGAGAGGTGAGGGCGTCTTCCTTTGGGATGTAGAAGGGAAAAAATATTTTGATTTTCTTTCAGCTTATTCAGCTGTCAACCAAGGTCACTGTCATCCTCGGATCAAAAACGCGCTAATCGAGCAAGCCGGCACTTTGACTCTTACTTCACGCGCTTTTTACAATGACGTCCTTGGACCTTTTGAAAAGTATTTGACTGAATACTTTGGATTCGAAAAAGTCCTTCCTATGAATACCGGTGCTGAAGCAGTGGAGACGGCGATCAAGATAGCTCGAAAGTGGGGCTATGAAAAGAATGGTGTTGACGAGAATCAAGCTAAAATTATCGTTGCCGAGAATAATTTTCATGGGAGAACAACGACAATCATTTCCTTTTCAAACGATGCGAATGCCCGTAAAAACTTTGGGCCGTTTACTGATGGGTTTATAAGAATACCTTTTAATGATATTACTGCCCTCAAAGCTGCATTAAAAACTGAAAACGTTGTCGCATTTCTAGTTGAGCCTATTCAGGGTGAAGCAGGGGTGTTCGTTCCAGCGGAGGATTATATCAAAGAAGCTAAGGCTGCTTGTCAGGATGCAAATGTCCTTTTGATTGCGGATGAGATTCAAACCGGAATTGCACGGACAGGATCGCTTTTGGCGGTATGCGGTAATTGTACTTGCGAGAAATCCTGTGAGCAGCAGGCTACCTACACGAGGCCTGATATGTTGATATTGGGGAAAGCCATTTCGGGTGGATTTTATCCCGTTTCGGCTGTTTTGGCAGATAATGCTATTATGGAAGTGATCAAGCCGGGTCAGCATGGGTCCACTTTTGGAGGTAATCCACTTGGAGCAAAAGTGGCCATCGCCGCTCTTGAGGTGGTTACGGACGAGAATCTATCTCTAAATGCACGAAATCTCGGTACTATTTTCCGAGATAGAATGCAGGCTTTGGTAGAGAAATATCCGATTGTGAAACTGGTGCGTGGCAAAGGACTTTTGAATGCAGTAGTAATCAACGACTCTCCCGATAGCAGCACTGCTTGGGATATTTGTGTCGCTTTGAAAGACAATGGCCTGCTGGCAAAGCCAACACATGGAAATATCATTCGCTTTGCACCGCCGCTAGTGATGACGGAGGAGCAGCTTCACGAATGCTGTGATATTATCGAAAAGACGATCAAAACCTTCTAGTAGATTCTATATTCTAGCTTTGAAGATTTCCCTGAAGTTTCGGATTTCAGGGATTTTTTTTTCTTTTCCTTAGTTTTGTTACAAGTTATTTAAATCACCTATGCTACAAGCAGTCATTTTTGACATGGATGGCGTCATTTGCCATACCAATCCTTACCATTCGATTGCCTTTCAGCAGTTTTTTGCAAAACGAAACCTTTTTCCAACAGAGGAAGAGTTTAAACTTCACATGTATGGGAAAAACAACGGGTATATTCTCAGTCATTTTCTAGGGCGAAAAATCGAAAATGAAGAATTAGCAACATTGGAGTTTGAGAAAGAAAGTTTGTTTCGTGAAATTTATCAGTCCGAAGTTGACACTATTGCGGGTTATTTAGCTTTTCTTGAAAGGCTGGGTAGTTCGAAGTTGTCAATAGGCGTTGCTACTTCAGCTCCAAGGGCAAACATGGATTTGATTTTGGATACCTTAAATATCAGGTCCGCTATGGGCTCACTGCTAGCTGCGGAGGACGTATCCAAACACAAACCTGACCCTGAGGTTTATTTAAAGACTGCGTCCAATTTAAAGGTAGATCCTGCTCGCTGTTTGGTGTTTGAGGATTCCTTCTCGGGAGTATCAGCCGCACTGAATGCCGGTATGAAGGTAGTTGGAGTCCTGTCCAGCCACACAATAGGTGAATTACCAGTTTGTGATTTATACATTAATGACTATTCCCAACTAAACATAGCTCAAGTTCAACAACTCTATATATAATATGCTCCGAAGACCAAGAAGAAACCGCAAATCTGAAGCGATCAGAAATCTGGTTGAAGAAACCTCACTTTCAGTTAAAGATCTGATTTTCCCGATGTTTTTGATATCAGGATCGAATCAGAAATCCGAAGTGGCGAGTATGCCTGGGATTTTCAGGTTTTCTACCGATTTATTGCTTGGTGAAATAGAGGCTTGCATGAATCTTGGAATTATGGCATTTGACGTCTTTCCCGCTTATCCCGAATCTTTGAAGGATGCAAAAGCTTCTGAAAGCTACAATCCTGAGACTTTTTATTTGAAAGCCCTTCGGGAAATAAAAAAGAATTTCCCGGAAGTTTGCCTGATGTCGGATGTAGCGATGGATCCATATAGCAGTGATGGCCACGATGGCTTAGTGAAAGATGGCAAAATCCTCAATGATGAGACGCTCGAGATCTTGGGGAGAATGTCTTTGGCTCAGGCTGATGCAGGTGTGGATATTCTGGGGCCGTCTGATATGATGGATGGGAGAGTGGGATTTATCCGAAGTCTTCTTGATCAAAATGGCTATTCCGAGACTTCCATTATGTCATACACGGCCAAGTATGCCAGTGCTTTTTATGGGCCATTTAGGGATGCTCTAGATTCTGCTCCGAAATTTGGGGATAAGAAGACGTATCAAATGAATCCTGCAAATGCTCAAGAAGCCTTGATCGAAGCGGATCTAGACCTTGCCGAAGGAGCAGATTTTCTAATGGTAAAACCTGCCTTGGCCTATTTGGATATTATTAAGCTTTTGAATGAGAATTATCCATTGCCAATTGCAGCATACAATGTATCCGGTGAGTATAGTATGATCAAAGCTGCGGGAGAACGAGGGTGGCTGGATGCTGATCGTGCTATGGTTGAGTCTCTGCTCAGCATCAAGCGAGCTGGCGCAAAAGTTATTCTTAGCTACTTCGCTAAGGAATTTGCTCAATTGGAGAAGTAATTATGATCTGAATTAAAGACTGAAAGCTTAAGTCTGAAAGCTGAAAAGTGAGATCTGAGTTTAAGTCTGAAAGCTTAAGTGAGAAAGCTTAAAAGTCTGAAAGCTTAAGTGAGAAAGCTGAAATTGAGGCCTGGGTTTAGGTCTGAAAGCTTAAGTCTGAAAGCTTAAGTTAGAAAGCTGAAATTGAGGCCTGGGTTTAAGTCTGAAAGCTAAAGTCTGAAAGCTGAAATTGAGGCCTGAGTTTAAGTCTGAAAGCTGAAATTGAGGTCTGAGTTGAAGTCTGAAAGCTTAAGACTTTGACTTACTAAGGTCTTCAATTAAGAAATCCTATATAATTATTGAAACATTTACCCTCAAATCATCAAAAGCTGGGGGTTCCGAGCTTTTGATGTTAAAGATCTTGCTCCCGCTCCAGCATCAAAATGCTATGCTGCGGCACAATGAAATACTTCTGACCTTCGTACACGACTTCGTGAGTTCCAGATAGTAAGAATATCGCTAAATCACCTTCTTTGGCTTGCAATGGCACATATTTCACTTTTTCATCAGCTTCCATCCAAGGTTCAGGATCATCAGTTTGCACAGGAATAGGGTAGCCTGGACCCGCTTTGATGATGTATCCTTGCTGTACTTTTTCCTTTTCCTGCACGCCTGGAGGAAGATAAAGCCCGGATCCGGTTTTTTCATTAGGTCGTTTGAGTCGGATCAACACTCGATCTCCCACGATGATAAGTTTCTTTAATTTATTTTCAGCGGTCAGCTGCATGTGAGTTTATTTATTTGTTGAACAAACAAAAGCCAAGAACCTCGATTTTATGATCTTGATTCTTGGCTAGTGAAATGATAACGGCCCATATTTATTCTTTCAGGTGCCGTCTTTTAGGATTAAGATTCGCTTATTTCTTGTCTTCGCTTACTTCTTCATAGTCCACATCAGACACACCGTCTCCCGTTGCTCCATCGTTGGCATCGGCGTTAGGATTTTGTCCAGCCTGTGCTCCTTCACCTCCAGCTGCATTATACATTTCACCTGAGGCCGATTCCCAAGCTTTATTCAAGCCATCCATCGCTGCATCAATGCCTTCGATGTTTTGAGATTGATGAGCTTCCTTCAAGGTTGCAAGTGCGGCTTCGACTGCAGATTTATTTCCTTCGGAAAGCTTATCACCGTATTCTTTCAGCTGCTTTTCAGTTTGGAAGATGAGACTATCCGCTTGATTTAGCTTATCAATTTTCTCTCTTTCGATCTTGTCTGATGAAGCATTTGCTTCTGCTTCAGCTTTCATTCGCTCGATTTCTTCTTTGGAAAGTCCTGATGATTCGATCTTGATTTTATGCTCTTTTCCAGTTCCTTTATCTTTAGCAGATACATTGAGGATACCGTTTGCATCTATATCAAAAGTCACTTCGATCTGAGGTACACCACGCTGTGCCGGTGGAATGTCAGACAGTTGGAATCTTCCGATGCCCCTATTGTCTTTGGCCATGGAGCGCTCTCCCTGAAGTACGTGAATATCTACTGCCGGCTGATTGTCAGATGCCGTGGAGAAAGTTTCAGACTTTTTGGTAGGAATAGTTGTGTTGGACTCGATTAATTTGGTAAATACACCACCCATAGTCTCGATTCCCAATGAAAGCGGAGTCACATCCAAAAGAAGGACATCTTTCACCTCACCTGTCAATACACCACCTTGAATGGCTGCACCTATAGCTACTACTTCGTCAGGGTTTACACCTTTGGAAGGCTTCTTACCAAAAAATTTCTCTACTTCCTCCTGAATTTTAGGAATTCGAGTCGAACCACCGACCAAGATTACTTCGTCAATTTCCGAAGGATCCATTCCAGCATCTTTTAATGCTTTCTTGCAGGGCTCCATTGATCTTCTGACCAAGTCTTCTGTTAGTTGCTCAAACTTAGCTCTGCTTAAAGTTTTCACCAAGTGCTTAGGACCAGTCTGCGTAGCAGTAATGTATGGCAAGTTGATCTCTGTTGACGCTGAACTGGATAGTTCAATTTTAGCTTTTTCAGAAGCTTCTTTTAGTCTTTGAAGTGCCATTGGATCTAATCTCAAATCGATTTGCTCTTCAGACTTGAATTCTTCAGCAAGCCAGTTCATGACCTTTTGATCGAAGTCATCACCACCTAGATGTACGTCACCATTGGTTGATTTTACTTCAAATACGCCATCTCCAAGCTCTAGCACTGAGATATCAAATGTACCACCACCAAGGTCATACACAGCGATCTTCATGTCCTGATTTTTCTTGTCCATACCATAAGCCAATGCGGCTGCGGTAGGCTCATTGATGATTCGCTTTACTTCAAGACCTGCGATCTGTCCAGCTTCTTTGGTCGCCTGACGTTCTGCGTCATTGAAATATGCCGGTACGGTAATTACTGCTTCTGTAACAGCCTGACCCAAGAAATCCTCAGCAGTGCTCTTCATTTTTTGAAGAATCATAGCAGAAAGTTCCTGTGGCGTGTAAGATCGGTCTCCGATTTTTACAACAACCGTATCGTTAGGTCCTTTCTCTACTTTATAAGAAGCATGTTTTTTCTCTTCTGTAATCTCAGAGAATTTCTTTCCCATGAATCTTTTCACGGACGAAATGGTGTTCTGAGGATTAGTAATAGCCTGGCGTTTAGCCGGATCTCCTACTTTTCGCTCACCATTTCCATTGTCAAGAAAAGCCACAATAGATGGAGTGGTTCTTCTTCCTTCGCTGTTTTGAATGACTACAGGTTCATTACCCTCCATTACAGCTACGCAGGAGTTGGTAGTACCCAAGTCTATGCCGATAATTTTTCCCATGATTATAACTGATTTTTAGTTTCTGATTTAATACAAGACCTCTTCTTCAAGCCATGTGCCATCACAGATTTAGCGAGTGTTTGTGTCAGATTGTCAGAAAATTTGTCTAGTATTTTTCAATTTTAGCCCCAAAATGGCAATAAACACGTGGCAGACTTTTATGAATGACAGTTTTTCGGAATATTCTGTTTGGTTTGCGACTTTTCGCCAAGCGCTGGCATCTTAAGAGTATGAGTCAAACTTTTTTTAGCAAGAATCGAAATGAATATTGCCGCTGGGGACTGGTGTTTTTCCTGGGATTTTTCTTTTTCAGCTTAGATTGGCAGAGCGAATTGATGGAGCCAATTTGGAATCAGCTCGAATGCTTCGGGAAAACTGTTTTGATTTGGTCTCTTGAGACTCTTGCCTTATGGCAAAGTCAAGACTGCTAAAGCGATGCAAGCCGGAAACGCCCATTATTCTCACTATATCGAAATAAAACCAATCATATTTTGGTTGTCTCTAATTACAGGTAATAAAGGCGATAATTATATCCTACAATTCCAAAAGATTTGATTTATGGATTTTCGCTCAGGTTGTAATAGCGCCAGAGGCACATTGTGATTGTAGAATACGCGGTTTAATATATGAAGAGTACGAGTGGTGCGATTGGGTTTTCAATCGGATTAATCTAAGTTCGAACATATCATAGATCATCCTAACGTTTTTATGAAGCTGGTTTAATATTGCTGGTAGTTTCAACAATTAAATCGTACCTCTAAAGCTGAGAACAGGCAATTTTGTAAAATTGATATATGAAATTGTACCGGCATCTTTAATTTCTTCACTTTTAGAACGCTTGCCCCCAAATCGGGGAAAGGAGAAAAGTCCAATTATAGCTAGGCTATGGGGACTAATGTCAATTTCTCTGTTTTGCAGCTTTATGGCAATGAGTTCTTTACCGACGGGCCTCATCCTTATATCTATCTCAACCGGCCTCCAAGCGTATAGAGGTGTGTAAGCCGAATAAAATCAAGGGGAAAGAAATTTACTTTGGCCGCTGGTGGAAGTGCGGTCAATCAAAAAATAATAGCCGCACTCATTTATTGAAGTGCGGCTATTACTGTTGATTTAACGTTAAATGATTAAAAGGCAAATCCAGTAGTAAGTTTGAAGAAGGAATCGTTGCCTTCTACTAAGTCAGTACCAAAGGAAAATCGTGCAAAAGGACCACCAGATGGATTTGTGAACTGTATGTAGGGGCCAAGCCATTGGTAGACATCACTGGAAACTTCAACATTGGATCCTCCTGAATTGATCAGTGTCTCATAGTGCGCTCCAAAAGAGAAGACATCGCTAACTCGATATCCCAAATTGAGCCAATAGTGAATGTAAGATAATGTGGTTCCAGGAGGGCTCGTTGGAGACTTGTCCCGAAGTGGAGCGTAGTATCCGTAATAGAATTGACCTTCAACTTTTTCCCTCAATAAATTGATTGTAAGGTTGGGGACAATGCCGTCTCCAAAGATAGCAGGTCCGGCTGTACCAGAACTGAGTAAATTGCCGCTTAGAATTCCAACTTGAGGATTGATGGATATCCCGTCCGCAACCTGAAAATTGGCGCCTATGCCGAATTCGGTCCAGTTGCCCCAGTTGGCTCCGGTTCCTCCGCCCCAATGAATTCCGTAGAATGTCAGAGCAGTCTTATCCGAGAAGCCATAGGATCCCTGAAAAGTGGGGTAAAATCCAAAAAACTGATCTGAATTGAGTGCTACTGAGAAATTGAACTGTTTTTCTTCCTGCGCTTGAGAATCCTGGATACTCGACAGGGAGCAAAGTGCGACTAGCAGGTAAAACATAGATGCACGGGTGAAAGTAAATCTGTTTTTCATGAATAAATAGGTTTAAGTATGAAATAGGTTTGTTTTTGAACCGGAAATCATTTCTTCATCTTCTGATTCCAATTCTTTGGTCTAATTTAAAATCAAATAATCAATAAAACCAACAAATAAATAAAAATATGGTTACTTTTTTAACCATAAATTAAAAATATTACATTTTTGAGCATATTCGTTGTAAAAAATTGAACCATGAATAATGTTTTTTACACTTTTGGCTTGCTGACAGGTTACATTTTTAACCCTCAATAATCTATCGACTAGAAAATCGAATCACACTAGTGGGGTTTGAGTCCCCCGGCCTTGGCAGAAGCAAACCTCAATTGGATTTAAGCTTGGTACAAAAGATGGGAGCACAGATTTCGAAATTGATTTGAGATAGTTTTCGTAGTCGAATAATATAAGAGTATCAGCTTGCTTGCTTTTCTGCTTTTGCTTAAAAATGAAGTCCCTAATATCCCCTTGGATAATTCATACTTCAGGGATTTTTTCAAATCTGTCTAGTTTTTAGTGTATTTCTTTCTGATTTGAGATTTAGCTTTGGCACTTGGAAAAACAGCATGTAATTTCTTTCGTTAAGAATCGATTTTTCTGATGTTCAGGCTGTACTTTTAACCCATGAATGCAGCGATACGAGTTCAGGATATTTTTATTTATCCGATCAAGTCTTTGAAAGGTATTCGGTTGGAGTCGGCAATAGCACTAGAGCGCGGATTTCAATACGATCGACGATGGATGCTAGTGGATCGCTCAGGTCTATTCCTGACTCAGCGAACCCACCATCAGATGGCTTTGATTCAAGTGGAATTGCAGGAGGATCATCTTCAAGTATCTTCTAGCCAAACTGATCTTGATTCCATACAGATTCCATATGATCTTCAGTCCCAAAGTCAAATTGAGGTGGAGGTGTGGGACGATCGTATGATGGCTAGTTTGGTGGATACTTCTTTTGATCGTTGGTTTTCAGAAGTTCTAGGGATAGACTGTCAACTGGTAATCATGCCCGAATCAACTCAGCGGAAGGTCAGCCCTAAGTATGCGGTCAATGGAGAATCGGTCAGCTTTGCTGATGGAATGCCTTATTTGATTATCGGTCAGGAATCTTTGAATCATCTGAATTCAAAATTAGCCAATCAGGTCACAATGGATCGGTTTCGTCCCAATATCGTATTTGCCGGAGGCGAAAGTTATTGCGAAGACAACTGGAAAAATATCCGAATCGGAGCAGTGGATTTTTGCGTGGTAAAACCCTGTGCACGATGTGTGTTAATCACTGTTGATCAATCAACTGGAGAGCGAGGGAAAGAGCCACTTAGAACACTTTCTTCCTATAGAACTGTAAATAATAAGGTGTATTTCGGACAAAACGCCCTGGCATTGGAAGAAGGTGTCATTCAAGTAGGCGATTCGATCCATTTCAAATGATCAGCAAACGGTTTTACAGACTTATTGCTCTTTGGGTATTAGCTGAGACTTTTTTAGGCGGTTTATTACACGCTTTTCGAATTCCTCTTGCTGGGATATTCATTGCATGTTTTTCGGCATTGTTTATTTCACTGATTTATACGACTACGGGAAGCTCAAAAAAAGTAATCCACGCCATGCTGATTGTATTAGTCTTTAAGATGCTTCTGAGTCCTCATGCGCCGTTAGGCGCATTCCTGTCAGTTGCTTTGCAGGGAGTAATTGGTGCGTCTATTTTAAAATTAATTCCTTCTCAAAAAGCTGGGCGAATGCTGGTTACGCTGTTTGCCTATCTACAGTCAGCTACGATGAAGCTATTGAGCTTGACTATTATTTTTGGAATGGGCTTTTGGGATGCACTGGATGAGTTCATCCTTTCTATTGAAGATTATTTCCCTTTTATGGCTACAGTACTCAGCGCAAAAAATCTGGTATTGAGCTATCTGGGGATCTACTTGGCGACGGGGATTACTGCAGGTTGGATGATCGGAAAAGTAGCTTTGAATGAAAGGCGAAGTCTAGTCAATTCGGAAGGCGAGCCTATCCTTCCGGCTGGAAAGAAGGTTCGCAAAATAAATTTTGAATGGTCACTGATTGTCTTATTGCTGGTGATTTATTTCATTCCCTTTATCCCGGAATCTTTTAGAGAAATGAGTTTGCGGGCTGCGGTTATTTTGGCAGCTTGGCAGTTGGTTCTGGGTCCTTTGGTGAAAAAGGCTCTTTTTGCTTTTCTGGGAAATAAAAAATCCGGACTGCTTCGGGAGATTCATTTGATTGAAGGGATTCTTCCTGAAATGCGTAGCAATCTGAAAGTCTCCTGGAAAGCAGCCTCGGGGCAAAAAATATTTCAACGATTTCCACATTTTGTAAAAACATGGGTACAGATCAGTCTTTGAGTATCATCCTGCTCACCGGGGACAAAAGAGCAGGGAAAACTACTTGGCTTCAAATTCATAAATCTGAAGCTGCAGGTTTCCTGAGTCCTTTGATTAATGAGAAGCGGAATTTCCTATTGATTCCCGGAAAAGTTGTTTTTCCTATGGAAGAACCTGACGGAAACTTACTGGTGGGAAAATACGCCTTTTCATCCAGTGCATTTGCTGCGGTGGAGGAGCATGTAAAGAATCACCTTCAAGCTGAGGAATTGATCTTTGATGAAATTGGCCCACTTGAAATCCGAGGCGAAGGCTTTGCGGATTTATTGAGAAATACCCTTCAAAACTATTCGGGAAAACTACTAATAGTCCTCCGAACCGGGCTTGTAAACGAGGCGATCAAAGCTTTTGACCTTGATCGCTTTCCGATTACAGTGGTGGATTTTATGGAGTTGAAGAATTCCGAAGATCCGAACCTCAATTATTGATAATTCTTTACCGTCTCGATAAATACTTTTACCATCTCAGGATCGATGTCTGGATAGACTCCATGACCTAAATTGGCGATGTGGCGTGTTCCTTTGAATTGATCCATCATTTCGATGGTAGCGAGCCTTACTTGATCTGGATTGCCATAAAGCGCTGCCGGATCCAGATTTCCTTGAAGTGTCTTGCCTGTTCCGATCAATTTTCTTGATTCAGCTATCCCCATATTCCAATCGAGGCCAATGGTTTCGCAATTCAACTGTCCCATTTCCTCTCTGGCAAAGAATGCGCCTTTGGCAAAAACGGTTTTAGGTACTTCGCTGATTGCATCACAGATCTGAGAAATATAGGGATGCGAAAATTCTGCATATTGTTTTGGTCCCAAGATCCCAGCCCAGCTATCAAAAATCTGCACTAAATCGGCACCCGCTCCAATCTGAGCTTTCAGGTAATTGATGGTGCTGTCGGTGATCATCTGCAAGAGCTGATGCGAAAAAGCGGGTTGTCTATAAAGCATGGCTCGCGCTATGGAGAATGTCTTCGATCCCGAACCTTCGACCATATATGCGAAAATAGTCCATGGTGCCCCGGCAAATCCGATCAGCGGAACTCTTCCTGCAAGATTTTTCTTGGTGATTTCAATTGCTTTGATGACATAGCTTAGGTCATTGGCACCGTCTGCCACGCGTAATTTTTTGAGATCGGACGCTGAGTTTACGGTATTTGGAAACCAAGGACCACGTTTTTCGATCATTTCGTACGGCAATCCCATCGCTTCGGGAATAACCAAAATATCCGAAAAAATAATAGCGGCATCCACTCCCAATAGATCTACAGGTTGGACGGTGACTTCTGCGGCAAGCTCTGGAGTTTGGGCAAGTTCGATGAATCCACTTACGCTATCTCGGACCGCTCTGTACTCTGGCAATATTCTTCCTGCCTGGCGCATAAGCCAAACTGGTGTTCGTTCGGTTGATTCTCCGGTTGCGGCTCTCAGCAGCAAGTCATTTTGTAATTGCATGGAGCAAAGATAAGGAGCAAATTTTATTTGGCATTCCAAAAATGAGAACATAAAAAACAGGATCATGCATTACATGACCCTGTTTATGGTAATCAGTTGGTTATCGTATTCGCGTTAGTTCTTTGTTCGGATCTCAGGTCTTTTAAAATCCTCATCTTTCAATCCAAGCATTGCAGTGACTGCTTCATAGTTGGTAAAGTCGATCCTTGAACCAGCAAAATCGCCAGGCACAACAATAACTCGGAATAATTGATCTGTAATCCATTCTGGACCTAAAGTTGTAAAATCCACAGTACCTTCTAAAAATAATGTGAAATCTATATTGGTGAAATCATAGTTATAAATAAGAACGATTCGATCATCAAAGAATACAGTTTGAGGTAATGCTCTCCATATAGATCTTGCCCCGTCATCTTCTTCCCATTTGACAAAGACCAAAACAACATCACCTTCCTCGATTGGCTGAGTAAACCGTAAACGATCGCTGTAATTATTTGCGGCTGTAAAGTTGATCCTCTCTTCAAATGTTCTAGAAACAATGTTTACCGCATCGATTCCGGGAAGACCTGGAGGGCCTACAGGACCTTCACAAGCTTGAAATAGTAGAATGCTGATGAGCGATAGTGCAAATAGGTTTAGCTTTTTCATGATGTTTGGTGTTAAGTATGGTTTCTTTCACGGATAGAAAGAAAATTTTGTTCGTTAAAAGAGCTTAAAATTATGCCGGGTATTTTTCTTAGATGGGAAGTTGGAGGTTAGAAATGCGAGAATAGAGATAAGAGAATAGAGAAAGGAGATTAGAGATATGAGATTAGAGAAGGGAGATTCTGGAACAGAGATTGGTAATGAGAGTTTTGAAGTGATTCTTTAAAATGGGAATAATATATACGCTGTGTACGAATGTCACTTCAAAGGGGCAATCACATGTACTTCTTCTTCAGAGATGATTTTGTCGATAAATTGTCCGCTTAGTTCACGTCCGTTGGATTGAGCAAAGGCGGTCAATTGTGCTTTGATTGCGTCTGGACTGGGCATTACCCAGCGACTCCCCTTTATTTTTGCCAAAAGATAGCTGTCGGATTCGAATGTTTTGAACTCCAAGTCGCCGAGTGGAAGTGCTTGATTTATTCCCACAAAGACTTTCATCGTATCTAATTTCCCCGCAGGCTCGACCTCGTAGATCGTGTGAAGATAGATGCCCGGTCGAAGGCTTTTCTGGGTTTGAACTTCCTCGAAATAAGTGACCAATTTTTCATCTTGAGGAATTCCTTCAAATGTCCGCCCTGCAAGGCTTTCAGGTTTTGATTCCACCAATTCTATGATGACCGGGTTATTTCCTCCCAATCGATCAAAACCCCAATAACCAAACCCAACAACAAGAAGGAGGAAAATGACCCCAAACAAAATCCATTTTTTCATCCGTTAAAAAATATATCTGATCCCGATCGCTCCTTGCCCTTTGATATGACCTACACGGTCCAAAAGCTCCATGAATATTCCCACCTCTGCAAAAATATTGATGGGCAGATCATCGAAATAATATTCTGCTCCTACAAAAGCTTCAGGCCCAAAATCCACATTGGTGCGCTTTTCCTGTTGGATTGGTGTATTTAGCGAGGGAGATAATCCGCTGACATAGGAATAAGTCACTGTAGCTGTTCGCAATTGTACCCCTACGCCACCATAGCCCAGAAGGTAGCCTTGCTCAATCCCGAAAGTTTCAGTAAAATCTTCATTGTAGGCCATCCGAGCATTCAGTGAAATTCCCTTTTGCGCAGCGTGCGATACATAGAATGAATTATTCCCCGGAGGATTGTTTTCAAAATCACGCACGAAATAACTAGAGCCGTTTAGTCCGGCACTTCCTAGCATAAATTCATAAGAGATATTATCAGAGATAAAATCTTTGTAGGTAACCGAAAGTGGCTCGCCAAGTCTGACCCCGATACTTCGCTCCTGAGCAAAGCTGAAAAATGGTATAAATAAGATCGCTAGAATGATTTTGTACTTCATCTTTAATTTAGTTTTTGTGGTGCGCTGCAAAAATCAGGCTAGATCGCCATAGTTTTAAGTTGCATTTGATGGAGTTGGGTATAATATCCGCCTAAGTCAAGTAGGTATTCATGCGTACCTGTTTCCACGATTTCGCCTTTGTTCAATACAATGATTTTATCTGCCTTCTGAATCGTAGAAAGTCTGTGGGCAATCACAATGGAGGTTCTGTCCTTCATCATTTTGTCGATTGCATCCTGGATCAATTCCTCCGTCTCGGTATCCACAGAGGAGGTAGCCTCATCGAGAATGATAATCTCCGGATTGTAAACCATCGCCCGGACGAAAGATATCAATTGACGCTGTCCCACCGAAAGTGTGGCGCCACGCTCCATGACATTATAGTCTAAACCACCTGGCAGTCGCTCGATAAATCGCTTTGCGCCCACCAAGTCAGCGGCGTACATGACCTGCTCTCTTGTGATATCAGGATTTCCCAGGGTGATGTTGTAATAGATGGTATTCGAAAAAAGAAACACATCCTGCATCACCACTCCTATGTGCTTGCGCAAAATTCCCAATTCAAAATCCTTGATATGATGTCCGTCTATCGTGATTGACCCTTTGCTAATCTCATAAAATCGTGAGATCAAATTGATAATTGAGGATTTTCCAGCGCCGGTAGCACCGACCAAGGCGACAGTTTCTCCGGATTTAACTTCGAAACTGATGTCTTTGAGGACATAATCCTCGTCCACATAGGCAAACCAGACTTTATCCAATTCGATATGGCCTTTCAGTTGTTCAGGCGCAAAGCTGCCCTGATTGTCGATATGTTCTTTGCTGTCTAGGAGTTTGAAGATCCGCGAAGAACTGACTACGCCCATTTGAAGGGTATTAAATCGGTCTGCAATCATCCGAATCGGTCTGAAAAACAGCTGCAAATACATGATGAATGAGATTAAAACTCCGATCTGTAATTCCATTCCCAGTATGCCTACCGCACCATACCAGACGACTAGTCCGACGCCTATTGCCTGTATAATCTCCGCTACCGGAAAATAAATTGAATAGTAAAGAATTGATCGGATGTGAGCGCGTGCATGCTCTTTATTGATCTCTTCAAATTTTTTGAACTCGCGCTTCTCGCGATTGAAAATCTGCACTATGTTCATCCCCGTGATGTGCTCTTGGAGAAATGAATTCAAGTTTGATACTGCATTTCGCACATCATTGAACGCCACTTTGATTTTTTCCTTGAATACGTAGGTCGAAATCACCATCAGTGGAAGGGTACAAAGACTGACCAGCGTCAGCTTCCAATCGATGTAAAACATCACTGCAAGAATAGTCACCAATTGAAGCAAATCCCCAATAATCGCGGCTAATCCCTCACTGAATACATCTGCCAGCGTCTCGATATCCGAAATATTTCGGGTCACCAATCGGCCAATAGGCGTATTGTCAAAGAATTTCAATCGAAGCTTGAGCAAATGCTGGTAAAGCTGAACTCGAATGTCACGGATAATGACCTGCCCGATCCAGCCCGAATAATAGGT
>Ga0136559_1000109_pt1 | contig 27072 bp, 15 predicted proteins | sample AntRauMeHopE1496_FD_104633 | JGI IMG/M metagenome (GOLD analysis project Ga0136559, IMG submission 104633) | Saline lake microbial communities from Rauer Islands, Antarctica - Metagenome Hop E1 #496 | ecosystem: Environmental > Aquatic > Non-marine Saline and Alkaline > Saline | place... | reverse complement strand
GAACTCGTGAGGTATTCTTTCACTAATTTTCGCGGAGGCAATATGGCATTTTGAATTCGCTTGGCATAGGTTATTGAATCCATGATTTCACGATTTCTTACTTCCACTTCATGTTTTTGAAGCGTAATGATTTTGTTCTTCTTTTTATTTTGAATTAAACTATAAAATATAGTTGACGCTAATATTAAAACCAAAATAATCCCTCCTATAAAAGCATTGATTGTAGTGTTTTTTCTTTCGAGCTCTTTTGCGTCAATTTCCTTATTCTTATTCAACTCTATAATTTCAGCTTCATTTTTCTTGTTTTCATACTTTTGCTCAAGGTCTTGCACGATTTGTTGATTTTCCTCACTAATCATGGTGTCCTTGTAGAGCAGGTGTAAGTCTAAATAATCAAATGCTTGCTGGAAATCACCTTTGTCATAATTAACAAATGCTAAATTCCTATACACGCTTGCATAGTTCAGTGTTTTTTTGACTTCAGATTTACCGATCATATCAAGTGCTTTATTGAAATGATACATGGATTTATTGTAATCTTTTAATCCAGCGTATACTTTTCCATAATACCGTTGAATCGTAAAGTCATATACTGTTGAGTTTGCCTGGCTACTAATTTGTTCGACTTCTTTTAGCCTGATTAGTACGCTGTCGTATTTTTTATCGTAGATTTCACCATGTGCTAAACTCATTTGAATTTGAGCTACTCCCATATCATCATCAAGTGTTCGGTAAATAGTTAAAGCGCGTCTTAAGTAGGCTTTTTCTTTTACGTATTCTCCTGAATAGGCGTAAAGGTCTGCAAGCAAATAGAGGGCTTCTCCCTGTTGATAAAAGTTTTTGTTTTCCTCAGAAACGAGCAACATTTCTTTGTAATACTCTAATGCTTTATCATCTTGATTTTGTCGTTTAAATACGGACCCAATAAAATGAAGCAAGTCAACATAATTACTGTTTTTCAACTCTTCTTTTTCAAAAAAGTCGAGCGCAGCCATATAATGCTCCATGGCTTGGTCATATGAGCCTAAGTCATAGTGTAATCGTCCAACCTCCATTTTTATTTGAATAGTAAAAAGAGGCTCGTCCGATGTCATTTCTTCTTGGGCTTTTTCATAAATGGAAAAAACTTCTTTTCGTTTACCTTGGTAATCGAGCAACCTCGCCTTGTCTCGATAAAGGCGCGACTTGAAGTTTTTCGATTCAAGCGAAATGATGTTCTCAATGGACCAATTAATTGTCTTTTCAGCTTCGTCATATGCACCGATTCTTGTTAATCGATAAATACAATCGCGTAAGTCTTCAAATGAGCTTGAAGTAAACGATATTTTTGGGAGCTGACTATATAATTTGTTATAAATAATGGGAATCAGTGAATCCGAATAACTATCAATTTCAAATAAGGCTTGGGTACCTGTTTCCAGTATTTTTTCCGGCTCATTCTGTGTTTGAAATACTTCAAAGAGAGAATCTTTTTGTGCATTTGTGTAGGCTGTTGGCCAGAATATTGCGAGAAGCAAAAAGCACAAAAAATAATTCTGAACGTATTTCATCATTTAAATATATATAAAAACTTCCCTCTGAGGGTTAAAAATTAATTTTAAATACGCCTCTCATAAACCAATGAAACGAAAGCTCAATTATTCAAAAATGAGATGTGCTATTTGAATGCCTAAGACAGCAGTTTCAAATAGTTAAATCAAAGTCCCTCAACAAATTCCAAAAACACTTTTTTATGACGTTCAAGATCCATATTCGCAGAAAGGGCAGCTCGAATGATATAGTCTTTATCCCCTTCCTTCGTTGTACCTTGAGTAGATGTTGCAGGGATTGTCCAATAACAGCCGTTTAATTGTCCATAGCTCACACAATACTTACTTTCATCTGGGATTTCGGAAATCATTAAATGGATCAATTTAAGATTTAAATCTCGCTTATATAATTCCTTTTCTTCGGCTGTATCTCCTTTAGTTGGTAGGTCTAGAGAAAATACTGATGGGGTGAAACCTTCATTCGCTAGGTCTTCTGATACAAAATTAATTTTAGCAGAAGGCAAAGTCTCAGTTATGAAGTTTACAAATTCACGTGTATTCTTATAGGCGTCAGTAATACGCTGATTCATAGAAGGCAATTGTTTCGCCAATATTTCATATTGTAGCGTCGTTGCTTCATTGTCACATAGATGTAAATGCAGCGCTATTTTATCCATCAATGGTGCAGCTGTTTTATTCGCTACACAATAGCCGGCGGTGCATTTCCCTCCGCTTGGAAATTTAGAACCACTTACATAAGAAAGCGCTCGAACGGTGGATAGCACCTCATTTTCTCCTAGAAAGTGAACGTTAGGACAAAAAGTTTGGTCTAAAATAAAAACAGGATCAATGGCGTTTTGACCGGCAGAAGTTTTTCGAACTTTACTTAACACTTCTTTTAGTTTGGTAAGGTCTGGAACTTCAACTCTTGGATTTGTTGGTATTTCTGCAATGATATAAGGAACAGCGTCTTCGTTAGCAATTTCAGCTAAAACAACATCAATGCTTTCTACCATGTCATGATCCCCATCTACTGGTAAGTCTATAATTTCCACATTTTCTATACAGGCTGCAACTCTTCTTGCTTGATCATTTGTTCCACCATAACAGTTTGGGGGAACTATAAATTTAATGGTTTTCCCTGAATGATTTTCTAACGCATAGTCAACCAACCCCATCATAATAGCATATTGTATGGATAAGCCACTAGACGCTACTAATGCTTTAGAATTTGTGCCGGTAATTGTAGCGATTGACTTTTCAACGGATGCTTTATTATTTTTCAGAGAACCATCTTTTACATCATCAAAAGGTTTTTGGGTCAGTAACATTAAAGCATGTATAGTGTTGGCAGGAGTCATTGCTATAGTCTCTCTCCTTCTTACATGTTGAATTTCTGAAATATAACATTCATTTTTTTCTCCATTTACGATTAAAATACTTCCTAATTCTTCGTCAATACTTACAAAGAAATCAACAGTAGAAGGGAGGTTAATATTCCCGAATTGCCATTCGTTAGAGATATAAATAGTACTTCCATCAATGGCCGAAATATCTTCTATTTTTTCCACGTGGTTTACGTCAAATGTATAACCATAAACCCGTTTGAGGATATCGGCATCAAAGGCAGCTGGCAATTTTCCTGAATAAGTGATTTGCGTTTTTATATTCGCTAATAAATTCTTTCTAAGAACTGCTAAAATCGGAGTTGTTTGTGATGAAAAACTGATGACATTCCTTGCATTGACTTGATTTAATTTAGCAACACCCCATTCTAGAATACATGATAATGGATGCCCTAGTCGAATATAATCGTAAGCAGTAGGTAATTTGTTAAGTGCTAACGCCGCTGAACTATTCGAACTAGCTAAGTTTTCAAATTGGTTTAGAAATTCTGTTTTAGCCACTGTTTCATCATAAATATCTAGTCGATGGGTGGTTAGACTTAACCAATCGGTTGGCATATTTTCTAAAACGTCCTTTATAAAATTCAGCGTGTTATCGTCTTGCATAATTCTCACTTTTGAAAGGTCGAAAATATACATTAATTAGTACTATATTAAAAGTATTTTGTAATATTCTATCTGACAGAATGACAAGTTGAGATAAAAATTGAACGGAACCAAGCTTCTACTTTTGGTATACAAAGAGATTTTATTTGTTAAAAACAAGTGTAAAAACTAATAAAAATGTTAATTTATATTACATTTATAAGTGTGGTATGGAACTTGTATTGCAGCTAAAAATTTAATTACTTTATTATGATGAAAACACTTTTACTTTTCGGTTCAATTTTAGTCGTAGGGTCTGTTTTTGGTCAAAAAACCAAAACGAATACAGCTAAACTAGATTTTATGAATTACCCAACTGTCCCTGCAGAAGGAATTAATAAGTTAGGGATTCAGGTTTACACGGCAGAACTCCCTTTCAACAAAGACACCCTGCGATTGTATCTTGACAATATGGATATTATGAAGTCTGATGCGGAGCAAATTTCTAAAGTATCTTTTTTATCTTTAAACGAAGTGAAAATAGTTGGTGGTGAGGGTGATTTAACCATTGACATGGCTTTTGGTAAACCAGTGATTATTTCTAAGGAGCAAAAAACAACTTCTTGCGTGGTTGCCAAAGATGGCTGTACACAATATTATTATTTAGTAAAATACCTTTTACCAGCGTCAGTTCAAGCACGAAACTCGGCAGGTGTTATAGATACGTGGGAGTTGAGATCAACGATGGAGCTCAAATTCGGTAACGAACAAATAGAAAAACACAAAAATACTGAAGAAGGATCAGTTACTTCAATTCAAGTTACGAGCTACACGAGTGAAGCAGATTTGGCTTTGGCTTTTAACAACAGCGGAGAAGCATCCCTACTGAGGAAAGCTGCTGTTACTCATCTTGGCAACCTGGCGGAAAGTATTTACGATCATGTTTTCTTTGAAGAAACTACCTTAAAGCTCGATATCGCTTACGGTTCAGGAAGCAGTGCAGACTACACTGAAACAGAAACTGCTTCTGAAACTGCTATTACTGCCTTAGAAAGCGGAGATTACGCCTCGTTAAGCGCGCCTATTGCGATTTGGGAAGCTTGGTTAGAGCGATACAACCCAGAAGACAAGAAAGCTGCTGTTAATAATAACGTAGCTCAAGGTCTGCATGAAAACTTAAGTATTGCTTATACATTTATTGGTGAATTTGATAAAGCACGAATGCACCTGGATAAAGCAATAACTTATTCAGAAACTGGATTTGTAAAAGAAAATGAAGTAAGCAGGCTAAAAGCATTTCACCAATTTATTAATAGACAGGAAAAAGTAGGGAAATACAATAGTGCTTTAAAGCCTACTGGATTTGTTACTGCCCCAGATATTAAAAAACTTTTAGGTAGAAGAAAGTTTAACAAGGATATCGAATTTTTGATTGCTGAAGATAAGTATGCAGAGATTTCTAAAAATAAAAACGTACCACCAAAAAGCGTGAACGACATGACTGTGGAGGAATTAATGAACTCAGTTGGTAATGGAGGAAACGATGGCGCACAAGACAATAATGCAGAAATTTCATTAGAAGGACGTGTAGAAAATAATATGTTGATATTAAGTGGATTAGTGGATGCAAATATGAGAGGAAAAGCACTTCCAAGTTCTATTTGTGAGTATCCAGAAATAAAAACGATTCGCGCTAGAAACATTGGGTTAACAAGTCTTCCTGATTGCATGGATCAGCTGACTAAGCTAGAAACGCTAATGATTAACGCCAATTCTTTCACGGAATTACCAGATATGTTTGCCGAGATGAAGAATTTAGAGGTTTTGGATATTTCTAATAACAATCTGAAAAGCTTACCAGCGTCTATATTTACGCTCACGAGCTTAAAAAAGATATTTATTTCAGGGAACCAATTCTCTAGTGAAGATATTAAAAAACTTCAAGAGGCTCTTCCAGAAGCAAAGTTCAAATAGTTTTATATTTCCCTTTCTCTAGTTTAGGCTGGAGAAAGGGAATGTTTTAAACACCGCTTTAAATGAGTATGGATGGTGATTCTAATAGCCGAAAATGAAGTTCTTTCTTTCGTCTATATTCCTCGATACCCAAGACACGTAGCAAAACGCATTAGCTCAGTAAATCGTTCGTAAACAGTTGTTGTTTAATTATTTTTTCATTTTCCAGATTATGCTCAACAAGCCACTTTAAAAATAAATCCACTCGTTCTTGTTTCATAGTTCCACATTCTTCATCATTACCAAAGAATGGTGCTGTAACATCAATAGACTTTTGCAGGTCTATATTTTTTTTGTCATAATCTGTCAAATACTCGCTGAGTATAGTTGCTGCTTCCTGTTTGTTTGTTGCGGCATATAAATAGCCTTTCTTGGTGGCTTTTATAAAAAGTGAGTAGTCTTCATTATTTGTAAGTAAAGCACTCTTTTTAGCAATTATAACAGGCGAATAACAGTAGGGAATACCAAACGACCCCATTGAAAACTTGTTGAGTTCTATATCCTTTGTATCGGCTTCTACGCCTTCCCAATTGTCAAATATCCAAGTAGCATCTGCTTTCCCTTCTAATAAGGTATTCCATATGCCTAATTTGTCTGGATACGTGATTTCAATAGTTCCCTCTCCACGATCATTTTTAATCATTTCTTTAACGATGTGGTCCTCATAACGTGCTTTATATGACGCATATTTTTTACCATCCAAGAGCTTTGGACTATCTAAGTTAGACGATTTCAAAGAAACGATGCTGCTAATGTCCTCTTGCAAAATGGCAAATACTGCAATAGCATCAACAGTATTTTTTTTATTATTTAAACTAATTACAGTTTCAAAAGGCGCTATGGCAAAGTCTGCTAATCCCAGTTCCAGCTTTTTACCAGGTGTTACCTCATAGTTGTCTACAATAGGATTTAAAATTTCAACAAGAATTCCTTGTTCTTCGTACATGCCGAGATGTTTGGCAACTATTATACCTATATGGTTAATATTTGGTGTCCAGTCTAAAGCGATTTTTAATGTTTTCATTTTACGTGCATTTGAATGAATAATTGGATAGTTGTTGAAGCATTTAAGCGTAAAGACTAATTATTTATCAAATGTATTGTATCAGATGTGTTTTTTTAAATGAGTAAGTCTTCTACAGGACATTTGGGCCCAACTTTTTGGCGTGTATGAACTGCTTTTTAAGGAGTTCCCTTTTTCTGCTAGGTTGGAAATGAAACCTAGTTATAGAGAAACAAAAAAGCCCTGCTCAGCAGGGCTTTTTGTAATAGTAAGTTAAATAATTGTGTTATGAGAATCAACTATTTTTGACAAATTTAATGCATTACATCCTTTCAAAATAGAGTGCTACCCCCTCAATTTAAAAGTTTTGAGATTATTTACTAATTACTTTAAATTCTACACGTCTATTTTCTTGTCTTCCTTCTTCCGTTTCGTTGGTGGCAACAGGTTGATCTTTTCCATACCCTTTATAGGTCAGTCTAGAAGAGTCAATCCCATTATCTATTAAATAGTTCACTACCGATTTAGCTCTCTCGTTGGAAAGATTTTTATTGTATTCAGCGGAACCACGACTATCAGTATGCCCACCAATTTCTATTTTTAGAGATGGATTATCATCTAAAATCCTTTTCAACCTATTCAATTCAGAAATAGATTCGGACCTTAATGTTGATTTATTGAAGTCAAAGAATATATTTTTCAATACTACTTTTGACCCTACTTTTAATTTATTCAAACAAACATCTTTTGACACTTCGTTGTAAACTGAAAGGGAATCACTTGTTAAATCAAAGCTTTGAGATGAAAAGAGATAGCCTTCAGCATTAATATTAATTCCGTAATTTTTTCCAGACGGAAGTGAGATGAGGTATTTCCCTGTTTGGCTATTGGAATTATATGTGGCAATCACTTCGTCTTTCTCATTATCAGTCACTTCTATTGTTGCCATAATTGGAAGGCCAGTTTCGCAATCCTTTATCACTCCTTTAAAAACAGTAAGTTGAGGACCTGTACTTACAGGCTCTTTGTCATCTTTCGCTATTGGGATAAATCGAATTTCATAAATATTGATTACTCCACCGTTTCTTCCCGTGGCATAATATCCTTTCTGACCGTTTGCTGCTAGCACGAAAAACAGATCATTTTCAGGGGTATTAATCGGTTCACCCATGTTAACTGGCTTTGACCACTTACCATTTTTTAGTTCTGATTTAAAAATATCATGTCCTCCAATAGAGTTGTGACCTTTAGATGAAAAATAGAGGCTTTTACCATCGGGGTGAATGAATACTCCTTCTTCATCTTCTTTTGTGTTAATAGTTTTCCCCAGATTTTCTGCATCGCTCCATACACCGTCGCTTCCTTTTGTTGCTTTCCAGATGTCTCTGCCTCCAGCGCCACCTTTTCTGGCACTCACAAAGTAAATGGTTTTACCATCCGGAGAAATACTGGCCGATGATTCGTGATCGTCAGAATTAATTTCTTTTCCAAGACTTAATGGGGCTGACCACGTTGCTCCGCTGAGAAAAGCCTCATAAATATCACCATTTCCATATTTATCATCCTGATAGATAAGTAAACGTTGTCCATCATTTGATATGGCTACGTTAGAGATGTTGCGTCCAAGGATATTCACATCTTCTGGCAAAGGTTCAGCTGGAAGCCATGAGTTACTTTGTTCATCCCATATTGCTTCGTAAATCCGCTCCATAGATTCACGATTTTTCTTTTTTTCCTTTTCTGTATAGGGTCTCCGAGATGTAAAATACATGTAACTGCCATCTGCAGTAATTACAGGAGCATAATCTTTGAATTCACTATTGATTTGACTTCCTAAACTTTCTATTTCAATACGCAACGTATCACGTTCATGAACAATTAGCTTTTCTCCTTGTGAATAGGAGAAACAACTAATCATAATGGCAATTATAAGCTGGAGGTATTTCATTTCACTATTATTTATGTTGGTCAAGAACCTTACCAATTATCTGACCAATGTTATGTTTCCTGAATTAATAATTTCTTCTCCATCCGTATTTACTGTTATTAATTTGTAAACAAAAACACCTGTGTTCACTGGTTTGGCTTTGTATGTTCCGTCCCAACAGTCTGCTGGATTAGTTGATTCAAATATTTTTTCTCCCCATCTATTAAAGATGCTGAACTCCATTTCAACGATACAGTTCCCAAGAACACATAATAAATCGTTATTTCCATCTCCATTTGGTGAGAAGATGTTAGGTACTAAGACCTCTCCACATGGTTGTTCCACAAAAATGGTAACTGTAGCTTGACCTGTACAACCGTTGTCGTCTGTTACTGTAACAGTGTACGTTGTAGTTTCAGAAGGAGAAGCTATAGGGTTAGGACAATCATCACAACTTAGTCCCTCTGATGGAGACCAAGAGTAAGTTGGGTTGGATGTGCCAGGAATAGTAGTTACATTTAAAGTAACTTCATCTCCTATTCCAATTACTGGAGAATCTGGAACAATATCTACTAATAATGTATTGTCAAGACCAACAACGAATGAAGACTGTGCGGTACACCCGTTTCCATCAGTTACTATTACATCATACGTTCCCGGTGCTAATCCTGTAGGGTTTGCTCCCGTTCCAGATGGTGTCCAAGCATACGTGAAATTACCATCTCCTCCTGATGCAATGACATCAATTGAGCCATCATTATCTGCACAAGTAGCGTCTACTGATGTTCCTGTAATCGCAATCGCATCAGGTTCTCCTAGGGTAACATCAATTAGTGAAATACAACCAGCGTTATCTGTAACAGTTACTGTATAGACTCCAGCTCCAAGATTATTTTCAGTAGCTGCTGTACCTCCTGAAGGAGACCAGCTATAAGTATATCCAGGAGTTCCGCCAGATACAGCTATGGTAGCCGCACCGTCTGACTCACCATTACATGTTGGGTCAGTTGAACTGTCTATTGTCACAACTGGCCCATTTATAGAGCTTACGTTTGCAGTAGCTTGTTCGGAACAACCATTGGCATCCGTAACTGTAACAGTATAAGCCCCTGCTCCGATATTCGTTAGTGTTGCATTCGAACCTGCTACTGGTGTCCATGAGTAAGTAAATCCACCAGCACCGCCAGTCGCTACCACTGTTGCTGAACCATCATCAACTGTACAGGAAGAAGGCAGTGAAGAAGTAGTTAAGTCTATGCTCGCAGGTTCATCTATGGTTATCGTAATAGTTGAAGGACAACCGTCAGAGTCGGTTACGGTTACATCATAATCTCCAGCTCCTAAATTAGATTGAGTAGCACCTGTTAAATTACCAGGAAGCCAATTATATGTATATCCACCAGAACCACCTGTTGCGGAAACAGTCGCAGAACCATCTGTGTCACCGTTACAAGAAGCATCTGCACTCGTGTCAAGCGTTATTGTTGGGCCATTAAGTGCATCAACCGTTGCGTTAACGACTTCAGTACATCCGTTTCCATCTGTTATCGTAACAGAATAAGCACCAGGTGCTAGACCAGTAATGTTTTGTGTTGTTGCTCCATTAGACCATGCATAGGAATAACCAGCAGCGCCACCACTCACACTCAATGCGATTTCTCCATCATTGTTTCCACAAGTAGCGTCGGTTTCAGTAGCTGATGCTACGATAGCAGTAGGCTCCGTAATTTCTACTAAGACGGAACCTGCACAACCATCTGAATCTACCACGTCTACCGTGTAATTGCCCGGTGAGAGATTCGATTGTGTTGCCCCATTTAATCCTCCTGGTGTCCAAGTGTACGTGTATGTTCCGTTTCCATCTGCAGCATTAATTGTAGCACTACCATCGTTATCGCCATTACAAGTAACATCATTTTCTGAGGTTATGGTAACTGTTAGGCTGGTGCAAGGTGAAACAGTACAAGGACTTAAATCACTTAAAGCGTTAATAATTATTTGAAATCCGGCACCGTCTGTTACCGTGATAGGAAAATTTGTTCCTGGCAGAACTGTAACTCCAGTTGCGAATTGGCTGCTACCACCTGGATCATTGCAAGTTGTAACAGTCGCAACACCATCTAGGCATGAAGGCTGAACGAATGGAGGAATTCCTGGAAACCAAGTAAAACCGCAACTCTCGCAGTCAGCTTGGGAACTAATTGGTGATGAAGATGGAGGTAATTCTTCTTCCCAAACAATAGTTCCTGCACCATTGGTTATAGAAATTGTGCCATCAGGATTAAGACAAGCTTCTAAAGGTTGGCAAGGGCTTACTAAAACAGTTTGTTCTTCTGTACCGCACGCTAGTGTGTATGTTATAATATGTTCACCAACTCCAGCTAAAGAAGGATCAAAAACACCAGAGGCATTTACGCCCGGGCCACTCCATGTGCCTCCCGCTTGGGTAAACTCAATGTTAACAGGCGCATCTGTAACACATAAAGGGCCAGGGTTACAAAAGTTTGCATCACAACATATGATTGAGAATTGAGCGCAAGAACTGAAATTTAAAGATTGGATTCTTCCATTACGGTTTGTAGCCGAATTATTTTGTTGCGCTCCACAAGCTATCACTTCGCCGTTGGAATTTACATCTACATCATACACTGCAAAAACTGTCGGCTGCGAACTTAATATATTCAAGTTAAGATCGAACTGAACAACTTGATTTGTCGAGCCAGCGTAAATATTACCGCAATCATCAATGGATAATCCTGAGCAGTGCATAATATTTCCACCTCCAAATGGAGTTGTATTAGAAACACCCCCAGGAATTGCAACAGTATTAATTAAATCGCCAGTAAGAATGTCCCATTGACGAATTTCATCTCCTGAATGAGTATAAAAAAAGTCTTCTCCAGCGATAATTCCTTTGAGTCCACCACCGTTTTGATTTGCCGGCAAGAAGTTTTCACATTTATACCCTAAATTCTTTTGATTGTCCACATCAAAAATAGGTTCATTATCAGTGCAAAAAGTAAAGTTTTCAGTAATTTTTCCAACTTTGGTATGGGTTAAATAAACGTATTGCGAGTTTTGTGAAGAGGCGATGGAACGAACTTCAATTGGCGTTGGCAAATTAAATCCTGGTGGAGCCGTTAAGTCGAGTGTAACTTGATCAAAGAGTTGTGTATTTAATATATCACCATTATTAATATCAATATCGAAAACTGCACCCCAAAAATCATTAACAATTAGTGTTGTCACAGATTCAGTTCCACCTACAATTAATTTTGTATAGTCACAATTAAAAGTAATAGTCCAAAACTCTGCCGGACCAGAAATAGAACTATGATTGTTGGACCATACCAAACCACCGGCTGTATTAACGCGTTGGATAGTAGGGCTTGTTCCAGATGTGATAAAACTATTCCCAGCAGGATCAGTAGCCAATGTACCTAACCATACAGAGTTTGTATCCCATGGAGTAATGTAAGACCATAATAAGTTCCCAGCAGGATCATATTTTTTAAGCTCCATAGGTGTCTCACCACCAATTGAGTATATATTCCCAGCAGCATCTGTCTCTACCTCCCAAACTGCTGAAGAAGTAGTGAAATTTGGCGCTATAATCCAAGGATCTATGACCACTTCCTTTGTGTGGTCATAATCGGCAACGTTAAATGATAACACATTATTTTTAAAGGAATACGAGGATTTGATGAGCTGATTTTTATTATCAGCATAAAATGTAATTGGTGCGTGCTCAACAATTTTCCCTTGTGAAGTCTTAATAATTAATTGACCTTGGTCATTTAATGAGATATCAATTTTTTCATCTAAACTGTTTGTGTGTGCAGATTTGTACTTTAATTTAAGAACTGATGGATCTGCTCCAGGGTGCAATATAATATTGTACTTTACTCCACCTTCTGGGTGAAGGTTGTATTCCACATCAATTTTGTCATATAGATTCTTGTATGTTATGGTCTGATAACCGGGAATGTTATTGATATTGTTTACGTCTCCAGATGCTGTTTGTAAAGCAAAGGAATAATACGGATTAATTTTTTTCGTTGGAATAATTAGAACATTATCATTGGCTCCTTCCCAAGTTACGTTGATAATTTCACTTACATTCATTCTTTTAGGAAGCGCCGTAGGGTCTTGTTTTCTTTTCGGATTCTTAATCATCTTGTCAAAGCGATATGTATGGCCTTGATTTGATAAGAATACATAGAAAGGATTATGATTGTAGCCGTACTCTATTTTAGAGTTACTATTCCAATTTCTTCCATCATATTGCCCTTCATTTTTTATGAATGAATATTCTTGATTGATATTATTTTGTGCAAATAAATATGACGTAATAAGTAGTATTGTTAGTGTAATAATAAACTTCATAGTTGGTAAATTTTTAATAATTATATTCTAGCTTTAGTTGCAGAGAAAGGGTTGTCCATTATCCAGCGCAAGAAAAATTCAGCACCACCGCGGGAATTAGTAACCTCTGTTAAGCCCGATAAATTGAAGTCATAAGAGAACCCTAGAGCTGCTCCTGCATAATTGAACATTATTCTTGTTACAAATGCGTCTCTGAATCTGTAAAAAGTACCAAGCGCAATGGATGTTCTTTGAATATTACCAGTTACCTTAGAACCTTCATTTATAAGGACACGGAAATCAGAACCCATTAATATTTCTGTTGAAGGACCTTGAAGTTGTGTGTAAATACCTGGCTCAATGGCAAAATTAGTACTACCTACTCCAAAAGAAGCATTTGCGAAAATAGAGTGACGCATGTATAAATTGTCATCACCTCCAGTGAAAGAGTAATTAGGACGGTTGACATGAAACACTGCATATCCAGCGTTTACTTTGATGTTATCATTTGCGCGCATTCTAGACTCATTCGTGCCATAAGTGTAAACGATTCCTGCTCCTGCATCTAAAAAGGAAAAGGAGGGTGTACCTAAGTTTTCACCACTTGGTATAGCTGAATTATAAGCAAGTCCATCATATTGACTTCCCCACATTCCGTTTGCACCATCTAGCGTCCGCTGTCCAAACCCAGTTTGAATACCTAAACCTATCGTACTATTATCACCAACGATTAAGTGATAAGCTAAGGATAAGGCAACATTATTCGTTGAAATCCTATTCACTCCAGCTTGGTCATTGAAAAAGTTCACTCCCATGGCAATATGACCACTTTTGTTCCGCTTATTACTGTTTAAACGCATGTCGGCAGAGACGGCAATTGTATTAAAAGGAGATGCCCCTGGAACAGCGTTCCATTGGGTTCTATAGTTACTAATTGCTTGTAAATCATAGTTCGCACCCGCTAATGCCGGGTTGAGCGTCATGGGAGAAAACTCCATGTTCGAAAAGTGAACATCTTGAGCTGATGTGTTAAGGCTCAAAATGCCAGCTGTAATAAATATTAATGATCGCATTTTCATTTTTTTTAAATTTTTAGCGTACTAGGTTTATATTTCCTGATTTAACAATTTCCTCGGTTTCTCCGGCTAATTTAACAATTGCTTTGTAAACAAATATTCCACTATTCATGGGTTCACCTTTAAATGTTCCATCCCAACATTCAGTTGGATCAGCAGTTTCAAATACTATTTCCCCCCAGCGGCTGTAAATCGTAAACACCAGTGTTTCTATACATCCTCCATACAGACATAACTGATCATTGTTACCATCGTTATTGGGAGAGAAGATGTTAGGTATAAATAATTCTCCACATGGTTGGTTAACGACTACTATAACTGAATCTGTAGCAGAACAACCGTCATCTGTTGTTACCGTTACATAATACGTCGTAGTTTCATCTGGACTAGCAGTTGGGTCAGGGCAATTTATACAGCTCAATCCATTTGTTGGAGACCAAACTATATTTGCGCCAGTAATTCCGCCTCCTATAATCACTTCAAGATCAACTTCGTCTCCAGCTTCAATGGTTGCTACATCTGGAATAACATCTATTGGAATGGATCCACTTAGGCCAACAACAAAGGAGGTGCTTACGGAACAACCATTACCATCTTCAACAGTCAGTTCGTAAGTTCCAGCAGGAAGCCCTGATAAACCTGCTGTATTGCCAACATTAGGTGTCCAAGTATATGTATAATTTCCTGCTCCACCAGTAACACTTGCGGTTATCGTTCCATCGTTCAAACCACAATTAGCGTCAGTCGCACTTCCAGAAACGACAAGTGCATCTGGTTCTGTAATATCTACTTGTATAAGAGCAGTACATCCAGCATTATCCGTTACGGTAGCTGTATATGTTCCTGCACCTAATCCAGTTGCATTTGCATTTGTTCCTCCAGATGGAGCCCAGTTATACGTATATCCTGGTGTACCTCCAGTGGCCTCAACTTCTGCACTTCCGTCATTTGCTCCGAAACATGAAATATCTTGCGAACCTATAAGTGTGAGGGTTGGACCATTAACGGAACCAACAGTTACACTTTCCTGAGCAGTACATCCGCTGTCGTCAGTTACTGTGACAATATAAATCCCTGCTCCAATTCCTGTTTCTATATCAGAGGTACCGCCAGAGGACCAACTGTATGTGTAAGTTCCAGTTCCTCCAGAAGGTATTGCGGTAGCTGTTCCATCATCAGTGGTACAAGCTGAATTCGTAGAGGTTGTTGCAATCAATAACTCGGTAGGCTCACCAATTGTTATATTTTGCGTACTTGTACAGCCGTTATCGTCTGTTACATCAACAGAATAGCCCCCCGGTTCTAAATTAGAAGCACTAGAGCCAGTTCCTCCAGCTGGAGACCAAACATACGTAAATGGTCCATCACCAGTTGCAACTACGTCCGCAGTGCCATCATTATCCCCAAAGCAAGTAATATCATCTCCTGAAATGGTTAATGTTGGTCCATCGCTAACAGTAACCGTCGTTTGCGCCGTATTCGAACATCCATTCGCGTCTGTAACAGTCACGTCATAAACACCAGCATTCACCACATCGGCTCCTGTTATTGTTTCTGTTCCTGAGTTACCCGTGAACCCATTTGGACCAGTCCACGAATAAGTAGTTCCACCGGTTGCCGTGAGAATGAGGTCATTTCCAGCGCACACAACTCCATTATTCGTTGCACTTACAACAGGTGCTGGATTTACTGTGATAACAACATCAGCAGTATTTGATGATGAGCATGCCCCTAGTGTGATAGTTAAGGAATATGTACCTGATTCATTTACTGTTGCACCAGTAATTATTGGGTTTTGGTCGGAAGATGTAAAGCCATTTGGTCCCGTCCAAGAATACGTTCCTCCAGCAACAGTATTTCCCGTTAATTCTAAATCCTCTCCCTCACAAATTTCTGTATCAACAGCTCCTGCTGCTGCTGTTGGCGTAGGGTTGACAGTAATAATTACTTCTGCAGTATTTGTTGATGAACATGCTCCAGTTGTAATGATAAGAGAATAAGTTCCTCCTTCCGCTGCACTTGCATTCGGGATAGTTGGATTTTGATTAGACGATGTAAATCCATTTGGCCCTGACCAAGAATAATTGCCTCCTGGCACAGCTACTGAGGTTAGTTCGATATCATCTCCCTCACAAATTGTAGTAGCATTAGCCCCAGCAGCCGCAGTAGGAGCTGGATTAACAGTAATCGTCACATTTGCTGTGTTTGTAGAAGTACATGAGCCGATTGAAATTTCTAGTGAATAAGTTCCTGCGTTTGAAGCCGTAGCACCAATAATAGTTGGGTTTTGATCGGATGAAGTAAAACCGTTGGGTCCAGTCCAAGAATACGTACCTCCAGCAACTGTGTTTCCTGTCAATTCTATATCTTCTCCTTCACAAATATCAGTATCTAAAGCCCCAGCGGTTGCTGTGGGTGTTGCCGCAACTGTTACGTTTACGGTTACAGGCCCGTTAGAACAACCGTTTGCAGTAACGGTCAATGAATAAGTCCCATCTGCCGCAAGCGTAGTATTCGGAATAGTTGGATTTTGAACAGATGATGTAAAACCGTTTGGCCCTGTCCAAGAATAGGTTCCTCCTGGAACTGCATCTGTGTTCAAGTTAAGTGTTTCTCCCACACACAATGGTGAGTTACTAGTTGGATTAACTACAGGTAATGGATTAACAGTAATCACAATTGGAACACGTGTTAAACTCACGCAGGTTGGGTCTGTATTATCAACAGTTTCTACATAATACGTAGTTGTTACACCTGGTGTAACCGCTAAAGGAACATTTCCTAAACTAGTTCCCCCAGAAGCAGCACTATATACAGCGTAAGAAACATTAGTTCCAGGACCAGTAGCGTTAATGGTGGCTGATTGTCCAGCACAAATAGGATTAGGAGTTGCAGTAACGTTGTCTGCTAAAGGAGGAGGAGTACACGCAGTTGTTCTACAAATTACATTTTGCGTCGGCGTAATGTTGGATACAATAACTGTCAAGCCATTTGGCTGCGGTGTTCCTGACCATAATCTGAAATTAGGGGTGCCGATAGTCCCAGGTCCTGATGATGCAGCTGGTGTAAATGAAGTGGGGGCACAACTGGCTAAAGGGGTGTCTCCATTCGGATCAGTTTTGATAATTTGATAGTCAAAAGATGCTCCTAGCGTAGTCGAGGACATGATAAAACCATCATCAGAAGTCTGCTGCCCTCTCGGAAGTATTGTAGCTAGACCGAATGTATAATATTTTGCCCACGTGGTATTTGTAGCTGAAGCATTATACCTGTGTAATGAATTAGAAAAAACAAACCCCAACGGTTGTATGTACATTCCCATTGTGACAATGTCTGTTCCTCCATTTACTTCATACACTTGTGAAATATCAACTGGATTCACAATAGTTCCAAAAAGAGCAGTAGAATAAGTGAATCGTCGGCTAAAAGTTAGTGAAAAACCGCCTAGAGCGCCATATTTTTGTATGAGTTCTCTTCCTCCCCCAGTTCCGCCGGCTGCGATAGGGTCTCCTACACTTGTTTTGTTAATAGCTGATAAATAGTTACTATTTTGAGTGGGAGATGTATTTGGATTATCGATTTGACGATGGTACATAATTGTTCCGGCTAAATTTGTTTTTAGAATAATAGCATCAGTTGCCGTTGCATCGTCCCCATCTCCGTTGGTATTGGAAAGATGTTGGTTTACATCATAATTTCCTACCGCTATAAACCCATCACCTACTTCCACGACATCTGCAAACGATGCATCGTTGTAAATTCTATCTCCTGGATTAGCAGCACCAGTTGTATAGTAACGAGTGATGTGATGCCACTGGTGGTTTCCATTGGCATCAAATTTAACTATTAGAGGAGAACCAATAACTTCCGTTTGTGGATCTCCATCGGAATCCGTGTAAGATATTGGTGCAAAATCAGTTTCTGGCCCCGCTCCATCTGGATCGTGCCCTGTAACGTATCCAACTGCGACGTATCCGCCGTCAGAAGCCTTTATTATTCGATTCAAGTATGCACCGTCGGCCTCATTAATTTCAAACTTCGTGGAAACTATAACATTTCCTAAAGCATCAAGTCGCATGAAAACTCCTGCATTTGATTCACTGCCTCCACAAACATAATATTCGTTCGCAGCATCATCTTTTTTGATGTCGTTAATTTGAAAACCAATCGAACCATCTAAATATCGTTTTGACCAAAGGAGATCTCCAACAGCGTCGAGTTCTGTAACTGTTCCATAAATAGGCAGAAAGTTGAGGTTAGTTCCTGCGAAAACAAATTGATTTGGAGTTAATGATTCAGTCGCATTTCCAGGAAGGTCGAAAAGGGCTTGATCATAATTGATTCGAAATGCATTGGTCGTTTGTGAAAACGATATGGATGTGTATCCAACGGAACACAGAATGATTATCAGAGCAACAAGTTTCATAATTATCGTATTATCCCACAAAATTAAACTAACTCAATGACGAGAAATAGAGGGCTGCCCCCTCAAAAATACAATATGTTAAATATACAGCAATCGTGTTATTTTTCCTCAACATATTCTTCAATGAGTTCCTTATGGTCTAATACCCAAAGTAATAAGCTATTATTTCGGGCATCGAGCATGAGCTTTTTACAGATACGAGAGCGGTAATTTTCTACAGATTTAGGGGAAACGAATAAAAGCTCGGCAATTTCCTTACTTGAAAATTTTTGACTTACCAGTTTCAGTGTTTTTAGTTCTGTCTGACTTAACGAGCTTAGTTTTTCATGAATTTCTTCATGTTTTCTTTCAATTTCGCGCAGCAACTTGGAATTGCGGAGGGATTTTGCTATGTATTTTTCCCCTGATAAAATTGTTTTTATGCATTCAGAAAGTTCATCGGATGTATTGTCTTTCACTAAATACCCCCAAGCACCATTTGCCTTGGCTTTACGCAGCATTTCGGCATCATTATACATGGTGAGAATTATAACCCGAGTTGCTACTTTATCGCTAATGTGGAGACAAACGTCCAGGCCATTTTTTTTTGGCATATCGATGTCTAAAATGGCTACATCAGGAGTAGCATTAAGGATATGTTGTTCTGCCTCATCTCCATCTGAAAACTCGCTGATTTGCACATTAGGAAAGTCAACTTTAAGAAGAGAAATTAATCCCCCTCGAAAAATTGGATGATCATCGGCAATTACAAACTGCATGACGCAATGTACTAAAAATAATTAAAAGGAAATCGATAATTTGAACCCTCTTGTTTTTTGAGATTGAAATTGAATCTTTCCGCCAATTTTCAAAGCTCGCTCCTTAATCGTTTGCATCCCTATTCCAGCGGTGGTTTCCTCATTTATTTCAAACCCTTTTCCATTGTCTTGGTAAGTAAACAACCATTGATTATTACTTTTTTCGATAATAACACGGATTGATTTTGCATTTGCATGCTTTAACGAGTTGTTGATAGACTCTTGTGTAATTCTGTATAATTGAGTTTGTTTGGAAATAGTTATTTCATCTATGGCCGCGTCAATTTCATAGCTCGTAATAAGCCCTGTGTTTTTTTCAATTTTATCCAACAACGAAACTACGGATCTTTTAAGTCCTATCTTTTCAAGATAAGAGGGGTGCAAGCTATGCGAAATACTTCTTGTTTGATCGATCAATTGGCCTATTTCTTCATCTATCCCATCTAAAGATGAAAGTTGACCTTTGGAAAATAAATTTACTTTAGATTTGACAACCGATAAAGACTGTCCAATATCATCATGGAGATCTCTCGATATTCTGGAGCGTTCTTGGTCCACGCTTGTAATAAGTTTTTGAGTGAATTCTCTCTGTTGTTGACGCGTAATTCTAACATACCTCAAATAGAGTCCTCCAACGCCAACGATGATGATAAATATGAGGGAAGACATAATTATGTACATTCTTGATTTTTTCAGTTCAGCTTCTTTTTCGAGCATACTTGTTTTAGTGCGTTCCTCTTGTAATTCAGCTTCGCTTTTTTCTTTATTATATGCCAGTTGTAGTTCTTGAAACTTTTCAGTATTACCAAGTTTGTAGAGGCTATCACTTAGTTCATGAAAATACTTGAAAGCTACAAATGCTTCTTCATAGTTCTTCATTGATTCTAGCACTTTAGCTTTAAGACGGTATCCACCAACGCTATTTTCTAATAATTGATCTCTTTCTGAAATAGCCAATCCTCGACGCACATAGTTTAGCGCTTTTTCAGTATTCCCTAAATCAAGATGTACTTGTGTCTTTAAAAAATAAACTTTAGGAATATTGCGTGTATCGTTGAGATCTGTCATAATGGTCAACGCTGAATCGGCATAGGTTAAAGATAGCTCATCGTTTCCAAGTTTATTATGCGAATTACTGAGGTTTACAAAGGACGCAGCTATGTATGAAGGGAACCCTAACTTTTTTGCTCTATTTAAGGTGCTGGAATAATGTAAAATTGCTTTCTCAAAATCTTTCTTATCATTATATATCAATCCTATATTATTTTCTAGGTTGAAGGGGAGTCTAATGTCATCTGATATATCAGCATATTCTAGTCCTTTTTTGAAATCAGTAAGCGCTTCGTCATATTGTTTGGCTTGTACTTTTATTAGACCAATATTGTTATAAATCATTCCCAACAAACGCGCATCTTGTGTTTTTTCTGCTTCTTTTAGTGCGGATAAGTAGTAGGTGAGTGCCTGAGGCATATCTTGGCGGTCTTCATAAATGATTCCTAATCCATTATAGCTTTCGACCAAACTGATGAGGTAGTTCTTTTTTTGAGCAATGTTTGCTAATTCCTTGAATTTGGTTTCCGCATTATAAGGGTCTTGGATGGCTTGAATAAAGGTTTTTCGTACGTCATTAGATATAATTAAAGTAGAATCTTTTGCTGTTTGCGCAATGACACTGGAGGTATCGTAGTATAAATCAGCAAGATCCATTCTTCCCGAATAATAATGGTAATTTGCGAAGTAGTGATAAATATGCGCCTTTTTAGATGGGCTTTTTAAGTTTTCTGCAATAGCTATTGCTTTATGTCCATAGTTAAACACTGAAGCAGAGTCAGCATACGAACCTTGTTTAATGAAAGCTACTAGCTCTTCATACTGTTTTTCCTGTTCTTGTGCTATGGAAAAATTGCACAGGGCAATTACATAAAATAAAAGAGTTCTAAATTTCAAAATATAGTTTTTTCGAATTTACAAATTACATCGGTAAGGTGTGAATTTTCCAAAAATAATATTTTCTCACCCCTATAAACGCTGATAAAAGAACAGCTTGTTTTTATTTTAACATATTTTGATAAATATATCTGGGAAACTATCGTTATATTCGAGAAAACTAAAATTAATCAACTATGGTGGAATTGAGCAAAAAGATTCTTATCAAAGTAAGTTTTGATCAGTACCTTTTTCAGAAAGAATTGAAGAAGGCGGTTCGGTGGATAAGTGATTCAGAGGAATTGCACTCGTTTAAACAGTGGTGCGTTATTGAGTTTGGACACCTTTATCCTTCGGCTATTAAATCAGTATTTAACTAAGAAAAGGGGCAATTTGCCCCTTTTCTTTTTATGTTTTTTCTATTAAAAACGGTAATTATCAACTGTTTATTTCATAAAAAGAGCACTAGCGTCCTCCTCTCATTTGTTTCATTTCTTCAGCTGTTCTTAATGTAAACCCATCAGGAATGGCTGCATCAAATAACTTTTCAGGTTTCTTTAGTTTCTTTGTGAATTCAAACGCAACACACGTAATATCCATCTTTCCCCAACTGGCAGTCATTTCTAAAGGTAATCCAGGTACTTCCTCGATGAGGAATTGTCCTTCTCTATAACTGGGAAGAATTTCAGGAGTATACCAAACTACAGATTCTTTTCCGTCAGTTGTAGTTATGAGTGCCTTTTTACAAGCGTATCCCATTATTTCTTTCGACCCTTCTACAAGCTCAACTTGACGCTCCGACATGGCTAATTTTTGTTCATCTTCCAGGTCGTCTTCAGTTGTTTTCATGGCGATTTTTCCCATCATTCCATCAAGAAGTGTTAGCACAGTATCTTTATTTTTCTCCATGATATTAATGGTTGTCATGAATTCACCCATATACATTTCAGATCGAACTTGTTCGCCAATAAAGTATATTTCTAGTGTGCTTCCTTCCATCTGGCTAATATACCCAGATGTTTGAGGGTCATCTGAAGAAAAAACTAAATCATAAGACACCCTTCCTTGATTGATTTGAGCACTTGCTCCAAAACATAGTGCTACTGCACCTAAAAAAAATATTTTTTTCATTGAATTATATTTAATAATGTTATTGACCAAAAGAATTTTGCATTTCTTCTGGACTCATTTCAGTGTATCCTTCTGGAATGTCCAAGTTAATTTCTTTGTCTTCTTTTTTAAGTTTCTTTGAGAATTCAGTAGCAATAAATTGCATTGTTACGTCTTGCGAAACAATAATGAACTCCAAAGGCAAGCCAGGTAATTCTGATTGAAAATATTGACTTTCCGTTTTGGGAGATTGAATCTCTTTGGAGTACCAGAATATTGATTCATTTCCGTCCGAGTCAATTATCAGTGCTTTATGACACGTATATCCAAGAATCTCTTTGGTTTCATCAACAAGTTCTATTTCTATATCAGCGGACTCACCTTCTTCTTCCTTTGGTTTGTCTTCATCATTTATGGACATGGCAATTTTTCCCATCATACCATCCATCAAAGTGAGTGTTTCACCGCGTTTAGCATCAGAAATGGTTGTTGTAGTCATGAATCCTCCAATGGCCACAGTTTGTTTAGTAAGATCGCCATAAATTATCATCTCAAGTGAAGAACCGTCCATCATAGCTAGTTGCATTTCAAGCTCTGGATTGTCAGATGACATTTTCATTTCATATACAATTTTAGAGTCAGTGATTTGAGCTGTTGCTAATACTGTAAAACCGAATAAAAGAGTAAAAAGTGATATAATTTTCATTTGTTTATTTTTTGATGACCGAATGTACAACTTTAATGCCAAGTGCAGAAATATTTTATAGTTTCGGTCTGATTTACGTTTAAGTTTATCTAATTAAGTGTTTAACGGTTATTTGAAGAATGCCCTGTAAATATCATTACCATTGGCGAAAACCAGTAGTCCAAGTAAAAGGATAAACCCAATAACTTGCGCGTATTCTAATACTTTTTGAGGAGCCTCTTTACCAGTAATCATTTCATAAATTAGGAACACAATATGACCACCATCTAGCGCTGGAATCGGTAAGATGTTCATAATCGCTAATACTAATGAAATGAACGCGGTGTTTAACCAAAACACTTCCCAATTCCAAGAAGAAGGGAAGAGGTTTCCAATGGCGCCAAAACCACCAACGCTGCTTGCTCCTTTGGAGGTAAATATAAGGGGTAGTTGTGCAACGTAATCTTTCATGGTCCACTTCGCTTTAGAGAACCCGCGAGAAACAGATTCCCCGAAAGAATAATGAATAGTTTTGGGAGTTAAAAACGAGGGATATTTGTTTCCAAAACCAATGTTACCTGTTGCACTATCCTTTTCTACTTCAATTTCTTGAAAAAGATTATTTCTATAAAACCCGATTAACAAGGGGGTGTTTTCTTCCTTAAGGTGGGCTAGTCGCTCTTGTAAATTATGAAAAAACAAGGTGGGCTGACTATTGATTGAAACGATACTATCTCCCTTCATTAATCCTTTCGCTAAGGCATCTGCGTTTGGCATTACTGTATCTACTATAATTGGGACGCGGGGCTCAAATGCCATGATCGCGTCATTTTCCCACATATAGTCATTAATCGTATCATTCAGAATAATAGTCATCGTTTCACCAGAAGGCTTAAGCACTTCAACTTCTCTTGCTCCACGTAGAAAAATTTGAATATTAACCAACCTGACATTTTCAACTGGCTCTCCTTGAACATGCGTGATAATATCACCGTCTTCAAATCCTAGATTTAAATCACGAATTTCTTTATTTACTGCTAAACCATACGTAAGTTGATCATTCTCTACCCGCGTTTCTCCCCAAGCAGCAACAACAAGTATGTAAATAAAAAAACCTACAATCACATTAACTGTCACACCACCAATCATAACGATTAGTCGTTGCCAAGCGGGTTTGGAGCGAAACTCATCCGGCTTAGGTGGTAGTGCTAGTTGTTCTTTGTCCATAGACTCATCAACCATCCCAGCGATTTTTACATATCCACCTAAAGGCAACCATCCTATTCCCCATTCGGTACCTCCAATCTTCTTTTTGAGCAAAGCAAACCAAGGATCAAAGAATAAATAGAACTTTTCTACGCGAATTTTAAACAGTCGTGCGGCAAAGTAATGACCAAATTCGTGAAGTGTGATAAGTATAGAAAGAGAAAGTAATAATTGAGCTGCTTTAATCCAAAAATCCATAGTGTTCTTAAAATATGACTACAAATATGCTAATAATCGATGCAATAATGATTGGGTTTTTTGGAAAAGTGGTTTTTAGTTAACTTATGTTGGCAAATTTCACGATTGGTATAATCAAAACGCACTAGTATGATGCATAAATACGAATTTCTTTTGTGTTGTTTTTGCTGCAGTTTTTAAAACCTATAATAAAACCCTATCTCACCAGTAATATTTGAGGCAGGCGAATTAATAATATTGTACACGCCATAACCGGCTTGAAAACTCAAATCGAGCACCTCCCAAATATGGATGTTAATTCCTGCACCGAAGCCAGTGTTTAAGATTTTGTTTGTGAATACATTAGGATTTTCTAAAGGCGGAAAAGGCGTATAATTATGATTGTCACGTTCATGAATATGATGTGCGCCTAAATAGGTGAAGAGGTCTACTTTATGGTGTGATGTTATTTTGTACATGAAGGATAATCCTGCGCTAGAAAAGAAATTATCACTGCTAAAAACAGGAACTCCGGTTACCTGAAAGCCCCATTTTTCTGGAAAATAACGATAGGAAAATCCCAATCCAGTTATTGCTCCAGCGTGAACTCCAAAACTATGCTTAAAGTTGTTGCTTTCAGTTCTTAGCTCCTCTTGGGCGGAAACATTAGCGTTAGTAATGATAAGCAACATGTAGAAACTATAAATAATGATTTTCATAGGATTAGAATTTATAATAAAGACCTATTTCACTTGAGAAAATGGTGGTTAAGCGGGAGTTGTTAAAAGAGCTTAATCCGTACCCAGCTTGTATGGAAAGGTCTAGAACATGCCATAAGTGAATATTAACACCTGCGCCTAAAGCAATATTATATGTTGTTTCTGAAATATAAAAATTCTCTTCTCCTAGCCAAGGATCAATCCCGTATAAAGATTCAAAACGTCGAAAGATTAAATGATTTCCCAAATAGGTAAATAAGTCCACTTTTTTATGTTCTTTAATTTTGTAAAGAATAGAAACTGCAGAACTAGTGAAGAAACTATTATTACCATTGAAAACGGGAATCCCCGTAACTTGAACCCCCCATTTTTTTGGAAAAAACCGGTAAGAAAAACCTTGACCAGTAGAAAACCCTGCATGAAGTCCTAGGGAATGTTTTAATGACGTTGGCTCCTCATTAAAGTTGGAGGTCTCTTGGGCTAATGACGTAAATAAGCACGAACAAAAAATAAATGTGAAAATGCGCATAAAGGACTGTTTTGTACTAATAGGTAAAACGTATTATATATGACAAAAGTATACAAGAAAGAAAATTTAATATCTCGGGAAAATTTTTGTTGTTGATTAGGGCGTGTTTTCCTACCATCCTCACGTTTTGGAATAGCATTTTATACGCCTTGCATGGTGCACAGTTTGTGATACATTCCTTTAAGTGCAAAAAGTTCGTCGTGTGTTCCTTTTTCTACAATTTCTCCTTTGCTTAGCACAAGAATAGTGTCCGCATTTTTTATAGTACTCAATCGGTGGGCAATAACCAAGGAAGTTCTGTTTTTCATCAAGTTTTCTAATGCGTCTTGCACTAATTTTTCACTTTCGGTATCTAATGCAGAGGTCGCTTCATCTAAAATCATCACCGCTGGATTTTTCAGCACTGCGCGTGCGATGCTTAATCGCTGTTTTTGACCACCTGAAAGTTTATTTCCTCGTTCTCCTATAATTGTTTGATACCCGTTTTCAAGTTGCGAAATAAACTGATGGGCATTCGCGATTTTTGCGGCTTCGATCACCTCCTCTTCCGTTGCTTCATCCATTCCAAAAGCGATATTATTATGAATACTATCGTTGAATAAGATAGATTCTTGGCTTACAATTCCAACTTGTGATCTTAAATCATGAAGTGTTACGTCCTTTACTGATATGTCGTCAAATTTTACAGCGCCAGATAGGGTATCATAAAATCGAGGAAGCAAATCTGCTATTGTGGATTTACCGCTTCCAGATTCTCCGACTAATGCAACAGTTTTCCCTCTTTTGATTTCAAAGTTGATGTTTTTTAAAACAGGTTCATTACCGTAGGAGAAGTTAACATTTTCAAACACAATATGCTCGAATAAACTAGGCATTTTAATAGGAGAAGTAGGGTCCTTAATGATTTCATCAGTATTTAGAATAGCTTCAATACGGTCTTGTGAAACTCGGGCTTTACTGAGATTAGCAGAATTTTTAGCTATGTTTTGAATCGGTACTAATAATTGTGAGAACACGATAATAAAACCAATAAATTCCTGTCCTTGGAAATCACCATTAGCATCGTCTAAAATCATATTTCCACCGAACCAAACGATTACTACCATTATGATAGCCCCAAGAAATTCATTTAAGGGAGAACTCAAATCACGCTTTCGCAGGGTGCGCGTATGCAGTTTTTGGTGATGTAAGTTTATTTTCCCAAATTTTTTAACCGCATCCCCTGTGGCATTGAATGCTTTCACAATTCGAATACCTCCTAAATATTCGTCTAAAAAGGAATAGAGAACACCCATTTGTTCCTGACCTTTAGTAGCTGTACGTTTTAAGCTTTTCCCTATTCGAGAAATAACAAAAGCGGAAATAGGCAGTAGAATAAATGAGAATATAGTTAACGGCAAACTCCAATAAATAAGTACGGAGATAGTAATAATTACCGATATGGGATCTCTAAAGATCAGTTCCAATACAGCCACCACTCCCATGTCAATCTCCATGACATCACTATTCATGCGGGCCATTAAATCTCCTTTT
>Ga0136559_1000108_pt1 | contig 27286 bp, 25 predicted proteins | sample AntRauMeHopE1496_FD_104633 | JGI IMG/M metagenome (GOLD analysis project Ga0136559, IMG submission 104633) | Saline lake microbial communities from Rauer Islands, Antarctica - Metagenome Hop E1 #496 | ecosystem: Environmental > Aquatic > Non-marine Saline and Alkaline > Saline | place... | reverse complement strand
ATGCGGACAAATACGGTTTGTCCTGAAGTGAAGCCCATTTCAAGTAATTTTTCTCTCGTAAATCCGGTATTGGCGCTGAGGTTTGAAAAATTAATGACATCACTTTTTGCTTTGAATTTAGTATTGGATACATCCGCAAAATCTCCTAAAAAGTAGCGTACAAAAGCTCTATTGGACGGCGTAGGCACTGGTAATAAACCAAATTCAAAGCTCACACCGACTTCCCCATCGTAGAGAAAATTCCGGAAAGACAGCTTGGTAACTGTAGTAGTTGATTTTTTACCAAATGTAATATTTTGAACGTTAGTCGAGCTTCCATCACTTGTCTTTACATGAGAAATACCAAAAACCCGAAGCGTACCATAACCGTCCTTGCTGATTTCAAATTGATAATTGTCAAAGGGAAGGTCGTCAAAAGTATATCTTCCTAAATTGTTTGTTGTTGCAGTAAAGGTTTGTCCTGTTAGATTAGAGGCAGTAATCAGCACGCCCACATTATCTCCTGTTGACGCTGTCTTGTCATCAAATGTTTGAACAGATCCAATTAAGTTTCCTATAGTCGGAATGGATGGAGTATTTTCATCATCACACGAAGTGACAAATAGGACTACTGCTACACTCAACAGTATGATTAAGAGTTTGGTAATTAAAGAAGAATGAATTTTCATATTATCTGTTTTAGCTTTTCAAATTTACGGGGGTAATATAAGTAGATAAATTAAAATAATGTGTGTATCCGCACTATTGCACGTAGGGATAAATTCCCGAAATAATCAGCCTGTCAAACAGACGATCACCAAAGTATCTTCGATTTAGCTTGTAAATAAACTCATTGAGATAGTTTTGAAGGTACTTATAGGTTCCCATGTGATTAATGCCCAATAATTTTCGCTTCTGATTACTGATTGCATTGTGCATCCGTTTAAGTGTATTATTGGTGCTTTCTTTTCCTGAAACTACTGGGAAATGAGTATCAACAATGTTTTCACTACCCTCATAAGTTTTGTTTTTGTATGTAAATAGTACAATCTCCACTTATGTTCTTTTTGATGAATTTTTCGGCATGTTCACCGTCCAATTTTCCCAGAACTTACATTTTATGGTAGCTACAAAATCGACTTGATTTACCTGTTTCTAGATCTTCCAATGGGATTGATTCAGCTGAAACCTCACTATAGCCTTCCGCTGGCTTCCTTTGCCCCTTTTGAGATGCTCTTTCACTTTCTTTTTGGTAGCCACTCCAATAAAGCATTCATCCATTTCAATCATATCAGTGAGTGTAGAAAGCGCATCTCTTCGACCTATAACTACCCTGATTTTATGCATCAATCTGAATGCAGTATCATACCCAGTCAAACCGAGTTGACGCTGAAACTCTAAACATGAGAAACCCTTCCTAGTGGCGGCCAGGAGCATAAATGCAGTCTTCCAAAGATGGAGCGATAGCCTACTTCTTTCCATCACAGTACCGCTTTTCAAGGAGCTTCTCCGTCTGCAAGAGCTACATTCGAAAAACTATCCACCGCTAAACCAATAGTGCTTCGTGTTCGACTTTCAGGTTTTACAGCGGATTCCCACCTTTTCACGATAGGCTTTTAGATAAACTTCGCAACTTCCCTCATCTGGGAAGACCTGTTCCGAGGATATCAGGATGATTGACAAAATTGATGATATTCATGGTTTTGGCTGTTTTTAAACTACTGGCGTCCGACAAAATTTCGGCCTCGGAAATCAAGCGGCTTAGAAATGAGTATTTGGAAATTTCCCCGTACCTACCTACCTGATGTACCCCTGATGGTCAAAAAGGGGGTAGTTTTCAGAAAGACATTGAAATATTCATTTTGAGCTAACTGAAGCATGTTTTTTCAGAGTTTTAGTTTTACTCGGACGCCAGTATTTTTAAACAAGAAACACTAACCAAAACTATTCGTCAGGTTTGTGTCATAAATTGTCTTTATTTGGCTACGTGCACTTATCCGATTACACATATAAAATTTATTGCTTGCGAATAATGAGTAAATTATACTTGTTTATTTTGAGAAATTGTTTGTGATCGAGCTGAGAATGAGGAAGGGCATTTATACAAAATGAAAAGAATAACTATCTGATTCCTTTCAATGTAAAACGAAGTGATTTATTTCATAGCGATTAACAATTTCCATATCATCATGTTTCTATAATATGCTTACTATAAAACTCCAGTTTTTGTTATTTAATTTCTTGGTATTGTTAAATAATACTCCCGAAGATTATATGTGGAAAAATCGAATTTTCATCTTATCAGATAGCCAGTCTATCTCAGAAACTTTATCGCCCGAGCTTATTGCAGAAGTAAATGAGCGAAAATTATTGATTTATCAGTTTGATAAGGGAGATTTGATTTGGACCAACGACAGTTCAAAAATTAATACAGACAGTTTCTTGGAAAAATTACCGCAGCCAAAATCTAATCAAAACCAATGGGTGCTAATAGGTTTGGACGGCGGGATAAAAGACTCTGGAAATACGACTCCAAATCTAACTGACATCCTGAACACGATCGATGCTATGCCGATGCGACAATCTGAGATTAGAAGGAAAAAAGATGGGAAAATGTAAAATTTTATCTACTAATATCTTAAAATATTCAAAAAATACCCATTTATGGGTATTTTTTGAAAGAGATTCCTAGGTTACTTTTACACTTTATCCCAACTAATTTAAAAATGAAGTTTTACTACATCGCTACAGTTCCTAATGCGGAAGGCAAATTCGAGGTGCATGAGAGAGATTGTGATTTGATTCCAGTTCCATATGATCGCAACTATCTTGGGCCGTTCAACACGAGTCAGGAAGCACTCAGGAGAGGCCAAAGCCAGAATGAGTTAGCTACAGTATGTCCTAAGTGCGGTTCTGATAACTCAATAGCATATTTTAGCAACTCCAGCAAATCTTCAGAATAAGTGTGGAGTCGCTCCATTTCAAGGATTGCTGATTTATAACCTACTTTTCATCCTCGGTTTCATTGTTTAATACACTTGGCGCTCTCCATTTTACATTCCCGACTTCCCGATTTACTGCCAGTTGCAAGGCTTTAGAGCTTCGTCGTTTTTCATAAATCATCGCAAAAGTCATGATGACACTGGTGCCAATGATTACAAACAGTAAAATCCCAGGTTCAAAGCTTTCTATTTGACCCTCCACAGGAATTGCGTAAAACAAAAGCACAGTAATCAAGCCCCTAGGCGCAATAAACGCCTGAGGGATAATGTCCTTTCCTTCAAAGATCAGTAGTAAGACTATCCTTATACCATAAATAGAGGCTATAAGTAAGCAGCTGATCCATGCGACCTGCAGATCGAATAGAGACGTAACTGCGATGGTCAATCCAAATATCACGAAGAATAAGGTCCTCACGACAAAGGCAGTCTCAGCCGTAATCGTATGCAATTCATGATAAATCTGATGTGCTTTGTCATAATCCAAGAGACTGGATAGTTTACCTTTGAAAAAGAGTTTCATATTGGCTATCACCAAGCCAAATATCAGTATGATAATCAAAGAGGAGAGGTGCATTTTTTTACCCAGCGCATACAGCAACAGCAATACTGCGATTAGAAGGAAGAGCTTGACGTTACTTTTGATTTTCTGAAAAACCAAAATGATTGCGTAACTCGCCACGAGTGAAATAACTAAAGTCAGTAAGAAATTGCCTCCAAAACCAACTAAACCTGAGTCTTCGGCAGGATTAAGCTTTCCCGTCAGGAAATAGAAAAGCATAATTCCTAAAATATCAGAAAATGTACTTTCGTAAATGTGAAACTCACGTTTCTTACTCTTCAATCCAGATACGCTGGGGATAATAATCGCACTCGAAAGGATGGACAATGGGGTGGCGTAGAGCCAAGCTGACTGCATAGTCATCTCTGGTATGTAGTAATATAGAATACTGGCAGCCGCCCAGGTGGAAGCCATTAGACCGATTAGTGCAATTGCAAGTGACTTTAAAATTGGGATAAGTTTCTCCCGCTTGAGCTCCAGCTCCAGCGCGGCCTCCAGCACGATCATGATCAGTCCTACGATTCCCAAGACTTCTAGTATTGGGAAGAAGTCAATGGTCTCTGTAGTGAAATATTGCAGGATATATTGGAGAATAATACCCAATGCAATCAGCATCAACACCGCAGGGATATTGGTTTTTTTCGACAATCCGTTGAACAGGAAAGACAAAATAATAATCACCGAAAACTCAATGATCAGATTATAGGAGGATACAATTTCCATTAGGGTTCAAATTTTTCAGTTGTGTTGGTTAGGATGTCATTATCAACTAGATAATTGATGAAGTCTTCATCTTTTGCACCCTTGACCAAAGTGTAATGCAACAAGTAGGTGTTTTCTGCGTCCAGTGACTTCAAATGGCTTGTTTTGCCCAAAGCCAAAATAGGGTGGTCAAATACCAGATTGAGAAATCGCTCTTTCGTTAGTTCTGTTTTAATGTAAATCGCACGTTGTTGGACATTGGTTTGGTTGGAAATCAGCGTAAATCCTGCCCGATCAAATGCGCGATACCAAACCCAGCGCTCGCCTTGGTCTGTTCCAAGAACCATCCCCAGGCTCCCGATTCGATTGATCCGACCCCTGATTTTCCCTGCCTGTACCAGTGTACCTGCGACGACCATAGCACTGGATCGGATAAAGAGCCCGCTGATGTAGTTGCCCAGCTGCCGATAGCTAAAACCTGCCACCAGCAAAATCACCAAACCGTGGGTGATTGGATTAAGGGAAATGAAGCCTCCTATGACAATCATCCAAACGACCGGTTTGTAGAAAAGTCGAATCGTTTTGATCAACGCAAAGTATCTGTCATTGATTCGGCGCTTTTTGAGGTATCGGGTGATTCCGAAAAAGATTAAAGAAAGAATGAGATAGATCGCAAGGACAATCAGTATCAATGCAAATAGATCAGACCAGTTATTCATATCAAATAGAGCCGGTTAAGCGAGTAATTCGCGGTATTTCAAAATTGAATAAAGATCCTGACGTACCGTATTTTTTACGACGAGGTATCCACTGTTGTCACGATCAAGGATGCCAATATTGAGCAATTTCCGCACTGCCGGCTTGTATTCTGATTCGTAGCGATCTGTAAATAGATTTTTAAGTTCAAGATCACTACCATAGCCATAGAGCAGACAGTTTTTTAAGATCAACATTTCGGTAGTGGAAAGGAAGTCATTTAAGTGGGTCTCTTTCTCTGTAAAACGAATGGAACTGTCAGGTTCTATGTCGGTGCAAAATATCCAAGCTTGCAATACCGCTCCGATATTGAAGTCATACTTCTTTGCCAGCCAAGCTATTTTTTTGCGAAGTTGAGCTTGTTCCATGGTCACTCCCTCTTTTTCAAAGATCGCCCGATGAGATGCCCCATGACGAAGCATCACTGCCTTGTAGATTTCCTCGAAAGTGGCTGTATTTGTTTCTAATATGTTGGTAAATCCTTCCGAAAAAGGCGATCGTGAATCCAAATGTAAGCGCAATGAATTGGTAATCCCGACAAGGACAAACACCTTGGACGAATTGGAACTGATAAAATCAATAAGCTCCGCGGTATTTTCTGTCAATGAGATGTCTTTGTCTCTCCATACATGAAGATCATCAATGACCAGAATTGGTTTGGTATTGATCATAGATCGCTTGACGAAGTTCAAAGCATCTCCTAAATTTTTCCCTATTTTAAATTTTCTTCCTTCGAGGCTGATTTCTCCACCCGGCACCAGATAATGTACATCCTTGGATTTGAAGAGATGAGTTGTGGCTTCCAAAAGCGTGGATTTTCCGCTCAGCGGATCGCCTACTACTGCCAACGATCTATTTTGTCCTTTTTTCCAAAAGTTGACGATTTTTTCGAGCGTTTCCTCTTGACTGCTTCGCTTGACGATAAAGAGATCGCCGATGAAATTCTTGTTGAAAAACAATGAATGATAATGATCAGGAATTTCTTTTTCGTTTCTAGTCTCCAGAATTTCCAGTGCAATCTCCAATTTTTGATGCCGAGTCTTCTCTCTTACGTCTTTTACTTGTTTGCCCACATTTTTCACGACTTGGGTTAATCTGTCCAGGATCGAGCTCAGGTCTCCGGATTTACTATTGGTCAGTCTGCCAAAATTAGTCTGTAGTGGTACCTTTAAATATTCGTCTTGAGTATAGCTTTCAGTAGTTTTGAATTTTTTACCGAGTTCCTTTTCGATGTGGGCTACCAGCTCGTGGCTATTCGAGATATTTTGGATCTGTTCCTGTGATACTGAATTTAAAGATGCAACTTCTGCATTGAAGCCGACTAGGTTTTGGGTTTTTTTAGCTACCAAAAGGCTGCTTTTGATCTGTGTCATCGCGTGCATCATTTGGGAAAACGTAGCCTCTTGTCCGTCCCAGAGATCGATCAGGTAGGGCAAGATCTCGTAATCCATCCATTTTTGCGTGCTTTTACGAAAATCAACCTTTTTCTGAATCAGAAATCCATTCTGTGAATCTACAGGAATAGTAAGCGTAGGTAGCTTATTGACTTCGTCTTCGAGCGTTCTCATCGTGCTCTCAGAGCGAATTTCCTGACCGATTCCCAGATTGATCAATTCATCAAATGATTTGATGGCTTGATCCAGACTTTCTTTGTTAGTGATTGCCCCAAGTTCTTCGAGGCATTTCTCCACTTTTTTCGCAAATAGTTCATTGACCTTCAGCACATCACCGCGCATCTGGATCACCAGATCGCTGATGTGTCGAAAATGGATGATCGTCTGTTCGATTCGATTGTCGTTGAGATCTATTTCTTTGAACTGGCTGTTGATCGTTTCAAACTGGGTCTGATAGGTTTTCCAAGGATTAGCAAAATGCTTGACGGATTCAAGCTTTCGCTTTAATACCTCAGGTTTCTCCAGCATGGTTTTTCGCTCTAAATTGAAGTAGCTCAGGCAATTTTCAGATTCTGCGAAAAGCAGTGATTTGGATTTTTCAAAATGATCTAAAACTCCTGATTTTGACACCAAACCTTCCATTGTGCGCAGTCTGGCAATACTTAACTGAAGCAACACATCTCTGACCAAAAGAAAAACTGTTTTGATCCGATCTGGAAATGAAAAATGGAGTAAGTATAGATTCGGATCTGTTACTTCTAAATTCACATCTGCTGTAGCTAGGGCATTCTCGCCAGCCAAAACTGTGGATTCTACCAGTTTGGAGCCTTTCTGACAGAGGTAGGCGTAGAGCTCAGCTGGCGAACTGGTGTCTGCTACCCCTTGATTAAACTCCTTGAAATCCTCCAACAAAGTTGTAACAGCTTCGCCTTTCACACTGAATTTTTCCTGTACAGTTTGGTTATTTTCGCTCATAGGGACTAAAAAGATCTTTCAAATAAAAGGAAAAAAGCGGTGACAATGGCCCAGTTTGATTTGGGTCTTGGTTTTTTCTTTTATCAAAGGTGAATTGGCAGGCTCTATCAATCTCGGGGTGGCGTGATCATAATGTGTGCGCGGTGAGTTCCCGGATCCATTATCCAAGGCATTCCGGGCGCATACGCTTTGAGCGGAAGGCCGGTGGATTCGGAAGTAGCCCATGGGATATAAACTACATATCGAAGATAGGTATCTTTCACTTCTCCAGTCTTGGGATTGTAGTTTTCATCTTCTGCCGTCAGGACAAAAAGAGTCGAGCCATCTACCGGTAGCTTGAGTTTGCTGCTTTTAGCTTCTGCTTCGCGGGTATCAAAAATTTCCTGAAATGATTTACCTTCTTTTTTCAGCTGTCGACCACGCTCCATAAATGGTTCAGCACTGGAATTGTAGCATGAAACGCTAAAGCCTTTGCCATTTGGGTCGTCAGTAAGGCAGATCATATCGTTGGTTCCTTTGCGAAGCACGGTCCATTCACCTTTGGCATTATAACCGTAGATCATTGCGCCGTCTTTTTTCTCATCTGGAGCAGCCAAAAGGGCAGTTTCTATTTGAATGGCTGACGTTGGGATTTCTTGCGCAAAAACTGGAATCGCAAGTAAAAGGAAGATTGAGTAGGCGAGGAGATTTTTCATGGCTTTGGGTTTTAAATTGCATTAATTTAACGCTTTTCGCTGAAATTAGAGAATTTAGAAGCTCGAATGCGCACAATGAGTGACATTCAACCTTTACGAACTGTAAAGAAAATGCATGGAGTGGTTAAAAACTGAGGCAATCAATCTTTACCCGAGATTTTAGACCAGATTTTTTTACCTAGCTGCTTCATCTTGCCGGGTTCATCATCATCACTTCCAAGATCCTCCTCTCCAAGGAAATATCCAATAGGCTGTAGAGCAGGTACGGCATCACATATTATTTTGAAAATACCGATCAATGGAATACTTAAGATCATCCCAGCTATGCCCCAGATTGTACCTCCCAATACTACTACGATGATAGTTACGATCGGGTTGATATTTACTTTTCCCCCTACTACAAAAGGTTGTAAAATGTAGCTTTCGATAAACTGAGCAAAGAAGAAAGTCACTGCCACACCGATATACATTCCTAATTCTCCACCGGAAATTGCGGCCATCGACACAGCCAAAACCACCCCAATCAAATTGCCTACATAGGGGATAAGCGAGAGAATAGCCGCAAGGATACTGATCAAAATCGCATTGTCAATACCCGAGATACTCAAACCGATTCCATAAATCACTGCCAAAAATGCGATTAAAATCATTCGCCCTACCAAAAAATCCAAAGCGAGCTGGATCGTATCGCCAAGTGCTTCTTTGGCATTTGATTTATTTTCATCACTAAAAAAGTTAAGAATAGAGAGCTTGATTTTGGTTCGGTAATAAAGTAGGAAAAAAAGATAAATCATAGCCAAAAGACCACTAGCCAAAAAGCCGAAAAAGCCCATTAAAACATTACCTACCCTTGAATATACTCCTGAGGGCACCTTGCTAATCAAGGAATTGTCTGCGGCATTAGCTTGGTTGGCTGTATTTTTTTCTTGTTTAAGTTTGTCCGCATTGGCCTGTTTGTCAGTGTCGGAGATTTGATTATTTGGCATCTCATTCTCCGACGAAAAGAGCTGGTCGATATCTTTCTGAAATGAAAAACCGGTATTCTGACTCACAAAATCTTCCACGGACTCCAAGCCGGTTTGAGCTTTATTTTTTATCTCAGGCCATTTGTCAGCGAACTGAGAAATCTGAAACGAGATCAATACAAAAAATGAAAGAAATGTGACAATACTGAGTAGTACGCAAAGCAAAGCTGACAATCCGCGATTTGATCCCCATTTCTCAAGCTTCCTTGCCAGAGGAATACAGATCAAAGCAAGCAAAATACTAATGGTGATCGGAATCAAAAATCCTGTAGCGGACATGATCCCGTCTATAAAGAAATAAAGGGCCACGATTAATAATGTGAAAAAGGTAAGTATTTCTTTTCCTCGCCTGTGTTGATCGGAATTTGTCATATCGGTGGGTTTTGAAAAAAAATGGTACAACAACTACTCCGAATACCGAAACAGAGTAATTATCGATATAACATACTTTTTAAAAAATCGGATCGCATCCTTGATTCCCCGATTTGCGAAATACGATACCCAAGGAATGGAGTCAATTAATCAGAGAGAAGATCAATTAATTGGTGATTTGAGTTCACATATCGTTTTTTAAATCTTTCATTGACAACTGCAAAATAATTTTGAATGCATTAAGGCATTTTTCATTCTTATCGGGTACTAATTTTTAAAATTTGAATATTGATTGGATTGGTATGCATTTTTTGAAAGAAGTCTTGTTGAAATTATCTTTTGGAACCAAAATGGTAAAGGCTAACATAAAAAACTATGATCGTCACTAAAAATCCTGAGGGGTGGAATATTTTTTTTCACAGAACTCATGCCTTGTTAGCTTTTAAAATAGGAATGAATATCAAAGAGTCATTTTGGCTTATTCCCAAATTCCGGTTAGACGGGCTATCGGCTATCACAGATCATGACGAAGGGCAGACAGACTGGAATAAAAGTGATAATCTGACCAAAGCTGGGGCGCCTCTGGATTTTCGTCAGCCGTCTCCCATGCCGCTGGCTAAAGTCAAGACACTAATCGACCGTTCTATGTATAAATCAGCTTTTATGACGCTAATGATATCGATGCATTGCAGAAGTATCTACAAAGACCAAAAGGGGAAAGAGGTCGAGAAATTTAAGGATGAACTGGATGTGCTGTGCAAATCAATTCTTAAACACCTGAATTTGAAATTGGCTGATGCGGAAGGTTGTTATCAGATCTTACGCTTTTGTGATGAGCTATCGTTGATGCTTTGCCAAGGTGATATGCCAAAGCAAGGAATGAAGATTCAATTGGAACCCCTTCCAGGAATCGAAGAGAATTTTATCAGAAAGGACGAAGACGGATTTTTGAAGCTGGATCAGTGGTGCTTTGGATCTCCCGAATTTGATATCTCTGCGGAGTATTACCAAACTAAGAAGCTCAAATACAATTCAGATCAGGAATTAATCTCTGAACTACCCATGGGAAATCCAAAATTTTTGGACTTCAAATTCAAAAAGGACTAAGGTCTTACCGTGAATTAGTTGAGTGCTTAGGAGCATTATATACATTAATTGTCAAGCACGCTGAGATCATTAAATCGGTCTGTAATCGCCTCAATGTCTTCGGAGATCTTCTCCCATACTATTTTGTACCGATCATAAATGACTTCTCTTTCGGCTTCGGGTGCAGTTTCAAAATCTGAAACGTATGTTCTCAAAGAGTCAACTCGCAATTCAAGGATTTGAATTTCAGGCTTGAATTCATCGTAAGCGTGGGATTGCCGTTCCACATCCGAATTTATGAGTTCTGTTAATTTCTTTTCGATTTCGAGTTGCTCCTCACGAATATCTTCAATGGTCAGCTTGAATGGATTGTCGATAGTGATCTCCGTCTGCTCGGACATGTCGGTGGAGTCTTCCAGCCGCTCACGTGATGTCTCACAAGAGATTAGAAAAATGGAAGTCATTGTCATACTTAATATTAGCGTCTTTTTCATGATCGTTTATTTGCTTTGGTGGTATTAGCTAAAAAAATTATGCCTAGCATAAGGATTACTTTATTCATTAGGGTATATTCAATCATCTTTTTCTGTGTTAAATAAGGGTTTTGAACGTGTAAAAGGATGATTCATTAAGTATGGAAAGTAATTTTTAGAGATGTGAAAGATTCGATTAGACCTATTCATCACCGAAAAGCTGTCCCCATATCGAGAGATTATTTCCCATAAATACGGGTAGAATATCCAAAATTTACTTAGCTCATTTTATTAATAGCAGAAATCGAATAGTTGAAGCAAGTTTATTCGCTTGTCAATCTCGCGGAACGACTATTGTGTTCAAACAGCTAATCACAAAAACATAGAAATTATGAAAAATGATAAAAAAGAATCCGATTTGACTAAAGAAGATCTATTGGCGCTAGGATCAAAAGATAAGAATTTGAGAAATGACGGCGGCGATGATGAAATGCTTCGGGACAGAAAGCGTCCTGCTGATTTTGCAGCAAATGATCTGGATATTCCCGGCGAAGAATTGGACGATGCCCAAGAACGAAGGGGTTCGGAAGATGAGGAAAACAATCATTACAGCCTAGGTACAGATCATAATGAAAATGTGGATAAAAGGTAATTCAGTTTATTAGAAATTATTTTTGTTCAACCTCCGAAGGCGCAAAGGTTTTGCGAAGGAACACAAAGTAAATAGCAGGAAGGGTTCAGGTCTTCGGACTTGAACTACTTTATTTATTTGGAAGTCGATTTGCCAAGAAGGGCGCAAATGACTCCAAAGAAAAAAATACAAGTTCACACTGGTTCGGGTCTCACACTGATTTTTCAGATTTATACCTTTTTCTTTTGTAGGTGTGTCCTTATTTATGCACGTTCTGATTAAAATGAAATCTTAGTTTGAAATTGGATCTGATTCCCCCTCAATCAAGGGGGTTAGAGTCTGTCCCGAATATCGGGAGGGATTTAAAAATGCAAATCAGCAACAAATTTGGTAATGAGTCTCGATTCGGATCCCCATAACATTTTGTACTGAAAATTCAATTTGTTCTGAATTCCCAGAATCATACCTGTTTGTTCCAATTCATAAATGAAAAGCTCGTTTTAGTGGATATTAAAAGCCAATGCGGTCACTGACTTCGAAGAAACGCCCGAAATTCATCTGTGTTGAAATTGCTCATTCCCTCTTGATAGAAAACGATTTTTCCAGCTGGATTTACTACCAAAGTGGTGGGAATAGATTCGCTTTGAAGACTTTGATTTAGTCCATAACTAGCATGAGCCGTGGGAAAGCTCCAGCTTTTTCCATCCAAGAACTTCCGACTTTTCTCGATGTCATTGTCCAATCCAACTAGCAAGAATTCGATGTCGGATTCATTTTCCAATGACTTGTATAACTCAGAAATATGAGGCATTTCGGCACGACAAGGACCACACCAAGAGGCCCAAAGATTGATAAATAGTGTCTTTCCTCGATAAGATTCCAAGTTGATTTGCTTGCCTTCGAAATCCAAAAATCGACCTTGATAATCAAAATTTTGTTCCGTCAGGTCAACTCGATCCAGACTTGGTGTGATCAATCCGGTATACAAAAAGACAGATTGAATCGCCCCTTGGATCACAGGAAGCATGCCCGTAAAATACAATAAGGCAAATAAGCTGAGGATCAGGCCCCAGGATTTAATTTCTTTTTTCCAATCTATTTTCATTTTTAGATATTTGATTTACGCCCCCGATAGCTATCAGAGAACAAGACTAAAACAAACCTTTATGGATTCCGATATTATCGGGCTTAATCTCGAAGATTTTAATTTTATTTTTCCAGCGGTTGTTAAACCACTTGATTTTGAAAGCTGCAAAACACGAAGTTTTGAATGGATTTTGAAGGTGTTAAATGATCTACTGTAAAACAGTAAATTTTTTTGAGATACTTTTCTATTGCTTGGCCCAACGTGTTTTCTGAATATTGAGTGATATCGATTCCACTGCACTTCGTGGGGCCGTTTTCTGAAAATGTACCCACTACCAGATGACCGCTTGGATTCAAATTACTTTTGATAATCTGAAGGTATTTGGTAGCCTCATCTTCTTGTAGAAAGTGAAAGACAGCTCGATCATGCCAGAAATCATATTTTTCCGAAGGTTGAAACGAAGACACATCGGCGACGATCCATTTTACTTTATTAGATTGACTTCCAAGTCGCTCCTTCGCTCTTTTCAAAGCTTTCTCGGAGATATCCAATACGGTAATATTCTGGTAACCAAGTGCGAGTAGATTGTCAACGAAGTAACTATCACCTCCTCCGCAATCAATTATTTTGGCATCTTTTGGCACCTTGAATTTTTCCAAAAAGGCCAAGGATGTTTCGGGCTTTTCCTGATACCAACTTACCTCTTTCAAGTTTTTGGTTTGGTAAATGTGCTCCCAATGTTGTATTCTTTCAAGTGTCTCCAATTTCTAATAATTAGTAAATACCAGTTTAATTTCATTTCAAAATTACCTCCACATTTCCAGTCGCTTAGTGACATCAGGCACATTTGTCATTTTCCAAGTCAAAAGGAGCCTTAACTTGCAGTCCAATTCCACTTTATTTCAACCATGAATTACGAGTTACAGATTGCCCAAGAATTACAGATTCGCCCAAATCAAGTCAAAGCTACACTAGAATTATTGGATGGTGGGGGCACCGTGCCTTTTATCGCACGGTATCGAAAGGAAGCTACCGGTGAGCTGGATGAAGTGCAAGTAGCAGCCATCCGTGACCGTGTGGAGCAATTGCGGGAACTGGATAAGCGAAAGGAAGCAATCCTCAAATCCATTCAGGAACAAGGGAAATTGACCCCTGAGTTGGAAGCAAAGGTGAAGTCTGCCGAGACTATGTCGAAGTTGGAAGATATCTACTTGCCTTACAAGCCGAAGCGTCGCACCAAAGGGATGATCGCAAGGGAAAAGGGTTTGGAGCCTTTGGCGGAACTGATTTTTTCTCAAGAATCCATTAATCTGGACTCCGAAGCGGGCAACTATCTGGATGCTGAAAAAGAAGTGAATTCCACCGAGGAGGCACTTCAAGGCGCAAGAGATATCATCGCAGAATGGGTAAATGAAAATGCAGAAGTCCGTGAGAAAATGCGGAAGCTTTTTGTAAACGAAGGAAATTTCTCATCAAGAGTCATCCCAGGAAAGGAAGCCGAAGCGGTCAAATACAAGGATTATTTCGAGTGGTCGGAGCCGATCAAAACTGCCCCTTCTCACCGAGTGCTTGCGATGCGAAGAGGAGAGAAGGAGCTTTTTTTGATGTTGGATGCGCTGCCTGAGGAGGCACCGGCACTTTATATTATGGAGAAAGAATTTCTGGTGGATGCAGCAAATTCATCGGTGGATCAAGTGAAATTGGCGATCAAAGATTCGTATAAAAGACTGCTGAAGCCAAGTATGGAAACGGGAGTTCGTCTGCTTACTAAGAAAAAGGCTGATGAAGAAGCGATCAAGGTTTTTACCGAAAATCTGAAGCAACTTCTGCTTGGCGCACCACTGGGCGAAAAGTCTGTGATGGCAATTGACCCCGGCTTTCGAACAGGTTGTAAGTTGGTATGCTTGGGTCCGCAGGGTCAATTCTTGCATTACGAAGCAATCTTTCCACATGAGCAGCGTCGGGCAGCCGAAGCAGGTATGAATGTAAAAGGTTTGGTGCAGAAGTTTGGGGTGGAAGCCATTGCCATCGGAAACGGAACTGCGGGGCGTGAGACCGAGGCTTTCGTGAAAAGTCTGGGCTTGCCCAAATCAGTGATCGTAACCATGGTAAATGAATCCGGAGCCTCTATTTATTCTGCTTCAGATGTGGCGCGCGAGGAATTTCCGGATCTGGATTTGACGGTGAGAGGTGCGGTTTCTATCGGTCGCAGACTGATGGATCCATTGGCGGAGTTGGTGAAAATCGACCCAAAATCCATCGGAGTCGGCCAGTACCAGCACGACGTGGATCAGAATGCTTTGAAAAATGCGCTGGATGATACGGTGATGTCAGCTGTAAATAAAGTAGGAGTGGAAGTAAATCTCGCTTCAAAGCAATTGCTGACCTATGTCTCTGGTTTAGGACCAACTTTGGCGCAAAATATTATTGATTTTAGAAATGAGAATGGCCCGTTCAAGAGCCGGGCACAACTGAAAAAAGTGCCTCGATTGGGGGATAAAGCCTTTGAGCAAGCGGCTGGATTTTTACGGATTAGTCATGCCAAGCAATTGCTGGATCGGTCTGCGGTGCATCCTGAGCGCTATGAGTTGGTAGCCCAGATGGCGAAGGACGTCAATGGATCTGTGGAGGAATTGATGAATTCGGAAGAACTTAGAAATCGGATCAATTTGAAACAGTACGTTTCGACGGCAGTTGGCTTGCCTACGCTTCAGGATATCCTGACGGAACTGGCAAAGCCAGGCAGAGATCCGCGAGAAAGTTTTGAGGTGTTTGCTTTTGAGGAAAGTGTAAATAGCATGTCAGATCTGAAAGTGGGGATGAAGCTGCCGGGAGTGGTGACGAATATCACGGCTTTTGGTGCTTTTGTAGATGTGGGAGTGCATCAGGATGGTTTGGTGCATTTGAGTCATTTGGCAGATCGATTTATCAAGGATCCAAATGAGGTCGTCTCGGTGAATCAAAAAGTGCAGGTGACGGTGATGGAGATAGACATTCCCCGCAAGCGAGTTGGGCTAAGCATGAAAGCCGACCCTTTTGCGGAGCGAGGGAAAAGTCAGGGTAAACCTGCTGCTGCCAAAGTGCAAAAACCAGAAGAGCCTGCTGGCTCCATGGCTGATAAATTAGCTGCGCTGAAAGGGAAGTTTGGAGGGTGATTTTTAACCTTGAGTTCGTCTTTTTAACCGCAAAGGGCACAAAGGGTACTGAAAGAATGCCTGGAGAGAATAGTCTTAACCGCACAAAGAAAGCGCGAAGGTTATGTAGCGGTGAGTGATGCCGTCGTGAGTGTCCTTACTCACGACTTTTCTGTTGCAACATTCGTTTCCTCACCAACTGGGTTTAGAAATGTGAGTGGGGACATTTGCATTGGCAGCGAGACTCACATTGGCGGAGCACAACCCTCCAAGGGTTTCAAACCCTTGGAGGGTTTTTTCGCTCAATACATCATCCCAAACACCCAAAGCGGTACTTTTTTTCCAAAGCCATGCTCAATTTCGTCCGCAGCTATGAGATAGTTTTTCAGATGATTAATTTGGCTTGTGTCTTTATTTTTACCGCCAACTTCTATTACCAGATCATCGACCAAGAAGTCACCAGAATTGGGTAGTCGGATTTCTTTCTTAAGATTTTTAAGTTGGTTTAAAAGGAATGTCTCTCTAATCGAACCGATTTCTGGGTTTGCCTTCAGCGCATAGGAGAGATTGGTGTTTTCCAGATATACCTTGTCTGGCTTTTGCAGGAGTGAAATCCCTTTTCCGTCGGCAATCAAGAAATTGAGTAATCTGACTTTTTCCAATTGCGTGAGCCATTCATAGACCGAATCGCGACTGGTTTCTATTTTACGTGCGATCGAGGATACATTTGGTTTGAAAGGGACAGACTCAGCCAACACGCCAAGCAGTTTCTTGACTTTGTAGGCCGTACCAGCATTGTAATCTGCAATAAATGCCAAATCCGAATCTACTACTGTATTGATGATTTGCTGGAGGAAAACTGGAATCGTCTCCGGGTTCGACTCTGTTATGATGGGTAGATATCCGCGTTTTAAATATTCCTTGAATGCTGGAAGTGGTTGAAGTCTTGAGGTTACTTCGCGGGTTATTTCAGAATGTGAACTCTGGACTTCACTTAGCGAGAAAGCAGCAAAGTTATGCCCTTGAGTTAAATTTAAATATTCACGGAATGACATTCCGGGTAATTCATACGTGATCACTCGGCGACTCAAATCTGATTCATCGCGATAAATATCCAAAGCGGACGAGGAGGAGAAAACCACTTTCAAATCTGGAAACGAATCATAAATGTTTTTGAGTTCACGAGACCAATTTGGGTATTTATGCACTTCGTCGATGAACAAAAATCGACCTCCATTCTGATAAAAAGTGGTGGTTGTTTCCACCAAATTGTGCGTGTAAAACCAATAGTGATCTGCTGAAAAGTAGAGGACCTCGTTGGATTTGGGTTTTATTCCATACTTGATTCGCTGGAGCATTAGGGTTGTTTTGCCCGAACCTCTCGGCCCTTTGATGGCAAGCATCCGCTGATTCCAATTAATTTCTGGAAAGAGATATCGAAAGAAATTATCGTCAATCTGACTCAATAAATTATTGAAATTTGAAAACAGAATATCCATTTTTGTCGAATCTATTCTACAAATATTTAAATAATATGTCGAATTAAAAGGCATTTGTGCAATGAGTGATTCAAGTCCTAAAAACTCTTCCAAACCTTCTACAGGCACTTCTTTTCAATTCGGGTTACATATTCCCCACTTGAAGCTGTATAAGTCGGTTTAGCTTTCGTATTTTTAGATCAAACATCTGTTTTCCAATATTTAAAAGTCCCTTTTCGAAGATGGCTTTATTATTGGTTTCAACCCGTAAAATTTAAACCCAAAAAATCATGAAACTATCAATCAAGGAATTGGAAAAAGCATGTATCGAATTCTGTTCCAAATGCATAGAGGCTTGCACCCATTGCGCCACAGAATGTAAAAAGCTTGAAGGAATGGATCAATGCATCGAAAATTGTGAAATCTGCATTCAAGCTTGTAGAGACTGCATTGAAGCCTGTAAATCGGACTCCACTAATCTTAGCGAAATATTGGAAGAGTGCATAGCTGCCTGTAGAAATTGCGCTGAGGAATGCGAAAAGCATGATCATTCGCACTGCGAAGCCTGTGCAAAAGCCTGCCGGGAATGTGTGGAAATATGTGAAGAATTGATAGAATTAGTTTGATATTCAAAAGTTTAAATTCAATCTTCCTTTAACCTTATTTGCGATATTTGGATAAAAAATGGTTCTCCGATTTTACTCGGGTTCTCGAGGTGTAGCAGGGTACACAGTTGCTTTCTCAATCAAAAAATATTTACTTTGGAAGTATCCCAAAAATCTATTTGCTAGAATTAGTATGGCTCAAGTCTGCTTTAGAAAGTGAGACTTGAGCCATTTTCTGTTGAAATTTATTCATCATCTCTTTCGTGATCAATGACCTTGTACATTGAGATTATCGAGTGTTGTCGCAAGTTCCGGTGACATCTTAAGCGTTTTATTCTTTTGTCAGTGTCCTCACTACCTACCTTAGATATTAACCTTCAGGATTCTTCTAGCTGCGCATTTTTCACCATTCTTTCTTCCCTTTTCATACTTTTTCCAACAAGATTTACAAATAAGGAAGGGAACGGTGTTAGTCACATAAGTAGTAGTTTTTTCAAAAAAAACACAGGAGGTTCATGTAGATCATTTCAACCCAGACTCTACTTACCGATCTCCATCCTCATACATTTCATTGTATCGCTCTTCATCCATTCCTTTGCTGAATCGGCGTAGATTGTATGTAAACGATACCATAAAGTAACGCTGGAGCACATTGGTCTGCACGTCTTCGATAAAGGTTTCTGAGATATTACGGCGGACATTGGCATTCTGACCAAGGAGATCATAGACCATCAGACTGATTTCTCCTCGTTGGTTTGCAAAGATCTTCTTACCTATACTCATATTCATTAATGTGAAATTTGCGTTGAATCCCTCGCTGAGACCGGTATTGATTTGATGATTGAGATCTAGGCGATAGATGATTCCTTTCCAGATTATCCAGTTGAAATTTACCCTAAACCGCTGCTGAAAGAATTGATTGTTCAGATTGGAATTCAGCGTGTTCTCTACCCGATTAAATGAAGACCTCGACCAGATATTGAAGTCAATCTGATCACTGATGCTGCTACCAATGGAGAAGCCAGTGCTTAACCGCTGGGAATTATTAAATCCAAGCTGATCGTTGACTTGTCCCGGTCGTCGGTTGAGGCTCAGTCCAGCATTGATGTTGAGTTTTGACTTGATAAAATCGAGTGGCATACCATAGCTCAACCACGATCGAAACTCGCGATAGCCATCCAGATTGACAGGACGATTGAGCTGAGACCCTTTTTCCAAGATGATGCCATCCTGAATCTCAGTCGGTTCACTGGCGATCAGTGAGCTATTACTGATGAAGTTATTGACTAAACTGGATTGCGCATAGAGAAACCAGCTTTTGTCGGTGTCCGGATTTTGGCTTCGGAAGCGAAGTCGAAATTGATGATTGTAGCTTTGATCCAGATTTGGATTTCCGGTTCGGAGTTGAAGCGGGTTCGAGTTGTCAATTACCGGTTGCAGCTGTCGGATCTGAGGTTCGTTGGTTCGGGTATCATAGTCCAGCTGAATATTGGTAGTCTGAGAGAATTTGTATTCAGTCCGGAATGTCGGAAGGATTGCAGTGAATCTTCTTTCCAGATCAAATTCTCTAGGAAACTGCTGACGATTATCCAGCTTTGCATTTTGGTATTCTACCTCGGTCTGAAATTTGAATTTCTCGGACTGATATTGATAGCCCAGTTCCATCTCTTGGGTCAAGTAGTCACTTTGAAAAGTATTACTGAGAGCTGTGTCAAGGGCTATTATCCCGGTTTCGAAATCCCCTCCTTCTACATCGTATATCAATTGGTCAGAATTGTTAGCTCGATTTCCGATTTCGTATTCGAGCTCAATCTGACTTTTCTCTCCAATCGCTTCTGTATAAGAAATCCCGGTTTCCCATCGATTTCCTATACGATCACGGGTAGTTCGCTGATCGATACGTTCGAGTCGCTCGGTCCCATTTTCGAAGAAGGTATTGCGGGCCGTACGATCCGAGCGATCGGTATCCCATCCTTTATGGAGGATCGTCCGCAGGGTGACGGTCCTGCCTGGTTTGTCAAACTTATGACTGTAGAGTAATCGGTTAAAGAAATCAAACTCTTCGTAATTACCGGTTTTTTGATTCTCGATCCGGTTGATGAGATTTTGTCCATCAGAGGTTTCTCCAAAGAAATTGGAATTTTCAGTTTCAAATCGGGCAGAAAATCGTGGAATGTACAAAATTCGATTTTTAGCATTCGGATTATAATCTAACCTTAAGTCTGCCTGATGTTCATTATTGACACGGATATCTTGTGCAACCTCATTGTACAACTGATTGGATCCATCTGTCGTGACAAAGTCCCGAAAGGAATTTACGATGCCTACATTTTTGCGCTTTGAAAATTCATAGCTGCCAGTGACTTTAATTTTCTCTCCCCACACATCCGTATAGTTCATCCCTAGAATGTTGGTGGTGACAATACCTTCCTGAGGCCGTCCATCAGACTGAGGATTGGCGTCACTGGAGTAGTTGAGCAGGTTAATATTATTACTCAGACCACTGAAAGTGATCCGTTGGTCTTCGTCAAAGACATTGATACTAGCTCCGACTAAGTAGCGGTCATCTGTTCCATATCCGGCAGTGGTCTTGCCAAATTGGCCTTTGCGACGATTTGCTTTTGTGATGATATTGACAGTTTTTAGTCGTACGCCATCGTCAAAGCCGCTCAGCTGTGCTTTCTCACTTTTCTGATCAAAAATTTCAATACTTTGAATTACTTCAGCTGGAAGATTTTGCAAAGCAGCCTGTACGTCTGTTCCGAAAAAAGGCTTTCCATCGACTAAGATTTGGGCGATATTTTCACCTTGCGCCTGCAGATTTCCCCCTTCGGAGATTACACCGGGAAGCTTTTCGATAAGCACCTGAGCACTGGCATCCTTCATCGTCTTAAAAGCACCTGCATTATACATTGTGGTATCGCCGCGTTGCGATCCAGAAGATCTTCTTGCTGCTACGACGACCTCCCCAAGGTCTGTAGCTTCCTCCAAAATACTGATTGTTCCAAAGTTGAGGTTCTGATTCACCTCGATTGTACGATAGTAATTTTGATATCCCAAGTATTGAATCTTGAACAGATAATCGCCCTCACGGACAGCCGTCAATTCGAACTCACCATCTATATCCGAAATAGTCCCCGTGACTTGGGATGAATCCGATAGCGACAGCAATAAGATATTGGCATAGGGAACGGCTGATGTCTTTCCATATTCTTGGATGTTTCCCTTGATAGAAAAATTTTGAGCGTTGACTGCTCCGATAAGCACACTAAAAGAAATAAAGAATAGAAAATACTTCATAATTGGATTACTGATGCTCCATTTGGAGGCTTTGTCACTTAGAAATAACTCAAATTTAATAAGCGTAAATCAGCCTCTTGTTCAAATTAGGCTGAACGGTCAAAAACGCCATCGAAAAGGCACCTTTCATGGAAAACTTATAAAATGATGCTGGTAATCAGTATTTTATCTTGTTTTGAAACAAAAGTGACATAATTTGTCATAAAATTATGTTTGTTTTTACATCATTGATATGTTTATAAAAACAACATTCATATCTTAGCTTTTGTAAAAGACATCGTTATGGAAAATCAAGAGAAAATCAGCATCACCACCAAGACATTAGCTTCTGGGAATTGTCAGGTCAAGTTTTTTATTGAGGATGAAAAGAAACCTCAGTATGGTTACCTTCTAGTCAATGAGCCGAAGCCTGTTGGTGAGATTATCGATGAAATCAAGCAGCGTATGGAGCGGCGTAAATCAAACGCACTCAACATGAATCCGTTCTTTCCGATCCCTGCTGCACCGGAAGATCACAACTTTTATCTTTTCTCAGCATGAATTACCTGGCTTCGAATCTTCGATTTTTGCGAAAGCAAAAAGCAATTACACAAACTGATCTTGCCGATCAACTCGACGTACAACGTACGATGATCTCCGCCTACGAGGACGGCAGATCAGAACCCAAATTGCTCACACTCCAAAAGCTTTGTGACTTCCTGCAAGTTGGGCTTGAAGAACTAATGGGGCATGACATAGAAAACAAAGGCAGAAGAGCTCTCCAAAAGCGAGGAATTAATATTTTGACTATTGCGACCAATGAGGATGATAAAGAAAACATCACACTGGTAGGTCAAAAAGCCTCTGCCGGATACCTTAATGGATTTGCAGATCCGGAATACATGGAAAAGCTTCCACAGTTCCACTTGCCTAATTTATCTCAACAAAGTACGTACCGAGCTTTTGAGCTAGCGGGAGATTCGATGCTTCCATTGATTCCAGGTACCATTGTCGTTGGGTCTTACGTAGATCAGCTAAAGCAAATCAAGAGTGGACGCACGTATGTATTGGTCACTCAGACGGAAGGAGTGGTCTATAAGCGGGTTTTCAACTATTTGGAAGATAATGGTAAATTGTTTTTGGTCTCTGACAATGAGCAGTATAAACCCTACGAGGTCAAAGGCGAGGATGTCTTGGAAATCTGGGAGGCAAAAGCTTTTATCAGTACAGACTTCCCCAATCCGGGAGACAAAAAGAAACCTTTAAGCTTGGAGGACTTGGGTGATATGATCAAAGATATACAAGCAGATCTAAGGCTGATTAAGGGCTAGTCCTTAATCAGTCTCGCAAGGGTAGGTAGACCGTTTACAAAAGTCTGTCCATCCCAACTTTTTCCCTGATCATAAGATCCAAAGGAAAATGCATAAACTTGATCGTCTGCAAATAAGTCAAATTCTGTGGTGTAGATGTAGGTACCATCGTACTCGCCTGTACCATTACCTACTTTCTGATCAAAATAGTAATAATCGAATTGGAAGTAGTTTCCATTTTGGGAAATCAAAAAATACCCAGAACGAATATCATTTTCCCAAAGCCACCATTTGCCTGAATAGTTGAACACTTCCAAAGTCGGTTGATCATAGTTTTCCTCAAGCTGTAGGTTATCATAGATTTCATTTCCATTTGGATTTTCACTTTGAGGCCAGTTTATTTCCTCTTCTGGCAGATCGGTTACTTCAGGTGTCTCGCTCCCTGGACCAACTTCTGGCTCAATTGGATTATTTTCCGGTGGCCAGGATCCAATGATAATTAAGACGACAAAAATTCCCAATACCCAAAGGTAATTCTTAGCCCACCAGCTCTTCGGCTTAATTGGAGGAGGGATGATTATTTTCTTTTCAGGGTTTATGTTGAGAGGAGGAATGATTTTCTCCAGTGACTTCACCAGTTTCTCTACATCATTTCTCCATCTTGGAATGGTCAACTCCGCCCATTGATAATCAGCGAGCGATTTGATATTGTCCGGGAGTTGATCATGTGACAGCTTTTTGGCGTCTTTTACCAACACAGGAATAACACGGGTATTTTCCATTGATAAAGCCATTGAGACCTCTTTTCTTACCCAATCGTCTTCTTTGAAGAGCCGGAGATTACCTTGATCATCTTTAACTTCTGCCCATGTCTCGCCTATGAGCACTAAAACAACTGCACTTTGCTGAATAGTTTTCTCAATTGCTTTGGCAAAATTCAACCCAGGTTCCAATGTCTCTATATCGAAGAATACATTTTCAGAACCAAAAATATCTTCAAGATTTTCTTTTAGTCTGCTGGCTTCACTTTGTGTATCGCTCTGACGATAACTGATAAAAATTTTCTTCTTTTCCATAAAAAAACCTGATTTATAACTAGTTAAAGTTAAAAAAATCAGGTTCACTTTTGCAAGAATTTTTTGCTTTAGTTCAAAAGATCTTCAAATCCTTGCTTGATCTTTGCCACAGCATCATAGGAAGAATCTATATTTTCTACTCCTTTACCCAACTCATGCCAGTAGCCGTCCCCGCAATTGATGTAGCTGCCTTTCTTTTTGCTAGCCTCCTCTTTTGCGATGTCATAGTGATAGTCCGGCATATAGATGGTTTTGACAAGCTGTATGGCGTAGTCCCAATTTAGATTGCGAGTTTCGCCATTGGCGGTAAACTTGATTTCCCTGTTGCTAAAATGGACTGTGAGTTCGCAATCACGAATCGAATCACTCTCTACCCAGCGGTAACTGACAGTGAGTGGAAGCTCTTTCTTACTAGTTTCATAAATAGCCTGAATCAGATTTTGAGAAAGGATTAGCCATTCCTCTTGATCCGTCGGCACTTTCGGTTTTTCTCTTTTGCCATCTTCCGTAGGCGTGATATTTATCCCGGCTTCGGTAAGCGATCTTCCGGACCATTTTGCTGACGCAAAAGCTTTGGAAATGACTCCTGCCCAGACTGGATCTATTTCTCCTTTGAACGAATAGTCATCGTTCAATGTGAATCCCTCGTCAAAAATCTCTTCGTTAGTAAGCTCCTCCCGATCCGTGTATTGGAGATCCAGTTCGATTTTCAAAGGCTTGGTCTGCAAGTCTGCACTAATCCTGAAGACATGGCTATGTGGTGGTGGGATTACTCCTGAGTCGTACTCAATTACGATGGTGCTGAGTTTGGTTTGGTCTTTTGTCATTCCTGATTCTTTCCGCAAAAGTAAGTTTTTTGAGGCAATAAAATTTTGGAGGCGAACGAACTCTTGGAGAATGCTATTTTATTTCAGCTTGATTTCAACTTTTATAGGAGTTGAGTTGACAGTAAAAGCACACTTCGAAAAGCTCGGTGGCCCGAAGAATAGAGTAGGGTTATTGGAGAAACCGTATGCCTCGGAAGGTAGGCCCACCCCATTTTTCTTAAGTTTTCCATCATTATCCTCGTCATGGAAAAGCGAAATGGCATACGTTCCGGCTGGGAGGTCAGCGATCACAACCGATTTAGCGAAGTCTTTTACAGGAATACTCAAAGATTTTACAGCATTGGTAACCTCTTCCGGGAAGCCATCTGCTTTATCAAAGATCAAAATTCGGATCGTTCCCTGATCTGATTTGATATTCTTGATTGTTAGATTGAGAGGGGTATTGGCATCTTTCATGGTGAAGATGGAAAAAAGAAGAATTAAGAAAATTGATTTCATAGATTTTTCGTAGTTAGGAGTCGATTGATTTTTCCTGTGGGAGTTCGTACAAACTTTTCTACGAAAAAAACCTCTTTAGGATTTTCAAAGCGACTAAGTATGGATTTCAATTTATGCTTCAATTCTCTTGCCGAATCCAAATCTGGCTTTTCCACTTCCACCAAAAGAATTACTTTTTCGCCCAATTTTTCATCTTTGATCGCTGTAAAGAAAAAATCACTGCCCGGATAAAATTCATTGATAATCGCAGCTGCCTTTAGCTCCAATAACTCAGGATGAATCTTCAGCCCGCCGGAATTGATCACAAAATCCACCCTTCCCAGCCAACGAAAAGTGCTATTTGAGAGTAGTTTCACCTGATCGCTGGTTTGAATAGGATTCAATCCCGACATAGGAGATTCGACCCAAAGTGCCTGCCTTTCATCGACTCCAATCCGAACTCCGGGAAGCGTGTAATAGACAAGAGGTTTGGAAGTAATAGGGGCTAAAGCAATATGGGAAACCGTCTCAGTCATCCCGTAAGTCTGATAGGCGAGGATTTTATTTTTAAGCAGTTCACTCTTCAATTTCTCGGGAACGGGAGCTCCGCCAATAATCAGGTTATTAATTTTCAGAAGCTTTGCCAATGAATCCTTGTTAAATAAGGAATTAGCAACCTGAAGGGGAACCATTGCCACAAAATCGGGAATTAGGTAGCACTTTAAGAGAGGATTTGAATCAGGTTCAACCAATTCGATTTCACTGTCCCACACCATCGCTCTCACGAGCATCATCTTTCCGGCTATGTATTCGGGATTGAGACAGCAAAGGAGTTTGCTGTGCTCTTCTGTCTTAAAAAAACCTTGCGTAGCCTTAGCACTTTCTGTCATTTGACTTCGATCCATGCTGATTTTCTTGGGACTGCCAGTTGAGCCAGACGTCATCTGCTCAAAAGTACCATCTCCTGCTAGCCAGTTGGCACAAAAAACAAAGGCAGATTTGGCAAAATCCGGAAGATCAGATCTCTGTTTTCTAAAATCGTCTAGTGTGCGGAAAGTTTGATCTTGAAACTTGAGTTGGAACATATAGATGCTAAAATCCTAAAGCTTTTTGAAAGGTACTAATCACTCAACAAATTTCAGTGAAGGCTGTTATCTTGCCAAAAATTAGAAATGACCTCAAATCACGCATCATGAATTGGATTACTGCCAAAGAATATCAAGATATCACCTATAAAAAATGTAATGGAGTGGCCCGAATTGCATTCAACCGACCAGAAATCAGAAATGCTTTCCGTCCAAAAACGACCTCAGAACTCTACGATGCATTCTACGATGCGCAAGAAGACACTTCTATTGGGGTGATTCTGCTTACAGGTGAAGGACCTTCACAAAAGGATGGCGGCTGGGCATTTTGCTCCGGCGGTGATCAGAAGGCTAGAGGTGATCAAGGCTATGTAGGTGAGGATGGCTATCACCGGCTGAATATCTTGGAAGTGCAGCGTCTCATTCGATTTATGCCAAAAGTGGTGATTGCCGTAGTTCCAGGTTGGGCAGTAGGAGGAGGCCATAGTCTCCATGTGGTCTGTGATTTGACACTTGCAAGTGAGGAGCATGCGATTTTCAAACAGACGGATGCAGATGTCACCAGCTTTGACGGAGGTTATGGTTCGGCCTATTTGGCAAAAATGGTAGGTCAGAAAAAGGCTCGTGAAATTTTCTTCTTGGGAAGAAACTATTCGGCACAGGAAGCCTACGAAATGGGAATGGTGAATGCAGTGATTCCTCATGCTGAACTCGAGTCAACCGCTTATGAATGGGCGCAGGAGATTTTGGCCAAGTCCCCAACTTCGATCAAAATGTTGAAATTTGCGATGAATCTGACTGATGACGGAATGGTGGGTCAGCAGGTTTTTGCTGGAGAAGCTACACGATTGGCTTATGGCACTGAAGAAGCCAAAGAGGGTAGAAATGCCTTTTTGGAAAAGCGCAAGCCGAATTTCGGAGCAAATAAGTGGATACCGTAGCAGTAGTTAGTATTGAGATGATTGTATCGAGATACTAGAAAAAAGATTTTAGAAACTAAAGACAGGAACCGAGAAAATAGAATCGCGAGGTAAGAAGCTAGACTTAAGTGTCAAGATTTAAGTAGCTATGGCTTAAAGTGGAGATTTAGGATTGATTCTATATCATTAATTTTCAAAATTTAATTTTGAGGCTTTTGATTCTGCGAGTCTTGATACAATTGTCTAGTTACTAGCTACTCTTTTGATTCTGCGATTCTTGATACTAATATCTAGCTACCAGCTACTCCTTTTGGTTTTGCAAGTCTTGATACTATTGTCTAGCTACTAACTACTCATTT
>Ga0136559_1000107_pt1 | contig 27486 bp, 26 predicted proteins | sample AntRauMeHopE1496_FD_104633 | JGI IMG/M metagenome (GOLD analysis project Ga0136559, IMG submission 104633) | Saline lake microbial communities from Rauer Islands, Antarctica - Metagenome Hop E1 #496 | ecosystem: Environmental > Aquatic > Non-marine Saline and Alkaline > Saline | place... | reverse complement strand
TCAAAGGCGAGATTATGGAACATGACCCCGCTGCCCGTGACCGCAAGGCACAAGAAATGCAAGACGGTCCAGCACCCCGCGGTGCCGGCGGTCGGCGTTAAGGAGTAGGATGAATGCTACAGCCAAAACGTACGAAATTCCGCAAGCAGTTCAAAGGCTCCATCAAGGGCTTTGCGAAGGGCGGGTCTGACCTGAACTTCGGCACCTACGGTCTGAAAGCCATCGAGCCGGAGCGCGTTACAGCGCGCCAGATCGAGGCCGCACGCCGTGCCATGACGCGCCACATGAAGCGTCAGGGCCGCGTCTGGATCCGGATTTTCCCGGATGTGCCGGTCACCTCCAAGCCCGTCGAAGTACGGATGGGTAAAGGTAAAGGCTCCGTCGATTTCTGGGCCGCCAAGGTAAAGCCGGGCCGTGTGATGTTCGAGATCGACGGTGTCGGTGACGATGTTGCACGCGAAGCGCTGCGTCTGGCCGCGATGAAGCTGCCGATCAAGACACGCGTTGTTGTGCGCGAGGACTGGTAACAGGACGCGCCTGCTCATGCAGGCGCTGCCCAACCGGAGGCATTTCTGATCAGAAATGCGTCCGGTTGGAAATCACTGATCCGGCACCCTCCGTTTTTAAGAAGCCCCGCTGTGAAAATGGCGGGGCTATTTGCGTTTGGGTGTTTCACGTAACGCAATCATGCGTTGAACAAGGCCAGGATTCTGTGCAGGCAGACGACAGCGCGTCATGCCTTTCTTCAGATATCCAGCTGCAATGGGCTGACAAACCCTTCGGGCTTCACCGTCATGACCGAACACCCGACCGTGTTCAGGATGTCCTCGGCGGTGTTGCCGATCACGATCCCGCTCAGGCCGGTTCTGGCGACCGTCCCCATCACCAGAATATCCACGCCGCGCCTGTCCACCTGCTGTGCAATCACAGCACGCACCGGCCCTTTGCCCAGGACGGACGCAATTCTTGGTCCACCCGCCTGCCGCGCCTGCGCCCGGTAGGGCGCGATCAGACGCTCCAGCGATGCGGCATGGGCCGTCTGCACGTCATTCACATAGATCTGCGCCGCACTGCGGGCGTCCTGCGCAGGGGCGAACAGACCGACCAGCCCTTCGCCCATCGCATCCCAGGCGTGCAGCACGTGAACGGCGCCATTCTGCCCCCCTGCGAGGCGCAGCCCCGTCTCGACAATTTGGCGGTTGAGCGCGGCCAGTGTCTCAGGCTCCCGCGCGTCCCAGTCATCGACATCGACAGCCGCGAGGATCGTCACCGGCGGATCCGGGGCATCGGGCAGGCGCAGCCAGACCGCACAGGGGCAGTTGCGCACCAGATGCTGGTCGGTGCTGGCGAACAGAAACCGGCCCGCTCCGTGCAGCCGCTCCGCCGGTTTGACGACGACGTCGATGCCATTGGCGGCAACATGGCGGCTGATCTCGATGTAGGGCTTGCCGACTGTGACGGTGACCGCGCCCGGATCCGTCAGTCCGATCTCGCGGGCCAATGCCATGAGCGTCTGTTGGCGGGCCGTGACCTGTCGTGCAGTCATCTGCGCCCGCGTCATCCCTGTTGAGCGGGCAAGCCTGTCCAGGTCGGAGTGCGGCTCAATGCAGGCCAGGAGGCTGAGGCTTGCCCCCTGCCGCGCAGCAAACCCAGCAGCCGCAGCAACCGTTTCCGCATCATCGGGGGTGGCCGCAACAGCAAGGACCTTACGCACCTGCCCCGTCGAGGGAGCATCAGAATGGGTTGTCATTGGGTCAACTCCTTCTGCCCCTCTGGATCCTTCATAACGACATCGGGGGCCGCCTCGTTCAGCAGGATCATGCGCGCAGCGGCGAGGGCGGCATCGCGGTAGGGCATCAGCACGATGTCGGCATGGGCATCGGCCAGCTCTGCGGCGGTCTGGTCGCGGTGCGCGGCCACGGCAACCCGGCCACCATAGCCCAGATCGCGTACCGCCCGCAGCAGGCCGCGCCGGGGGTCGTCATGGGTCAGCCCGGTGTCATGCTCGGGCACTGCCATCACCAGCCATCTTGCGGCCTCCAGCGGCAGATGGGCCAGAAATTCGGGGTCCGTCGCATCGCCAAAGATCACGTCATAGCCATTTGCGCGGGCATGGCGGATCGCCTCGGGGCTGAAATCGACACCCAGCACTTTCAGGCCCTGCGCGCGCAGTGCGCCCGCAATCCCCAGACCGTAGCGCCCGAGGCCGAAGAGGATCACATCATGGCCAGATGCCGCCATCGGGGCATCCTCACGCGGGGTGGCAGACTGGGCGCGGTCAAAGATGCGCAGCAGCGGCTCCATCCGGTCATAGATCTGGTGCGAATAGGTGATCATGTAGGTGGAGACCGCGATGGTGATCAGCCCCACCAGCGTCACCAGTCCGAGCGCCTGATCCGTGACATGGCCGATGGTCACGCCCATTGCCATGAAGATCAGGGAGAACTCGCTGATCTGTGCCACGGTCAGACCGGCAAGAAAGCCCGTGCGCTTGCGGTAGCCCATATAGAGCATGATGATCAGCACGATCAGCGGGTTGCCGATCAGCACAAACAACGACAGCACGATGGCAGGCCCGACACTGGCCCCCAGCACCGACATGTCCAGCGAGGCACCAAGCGCGATGAAAAAGAACAGCAGCAGAAAATCGCGCAGACTTGCCAGGCGCGCTGCAATGGCCTCGCGGTAGGAGGTAGAGGCCAGTGAGACACCCGCCAGAAGCCCGCCCAATTCCTTGCCAAACCCGAGGTAATGGCCAACCGCCGCGAGCAAAGCCGCCCAGGCGATGGCGAATGAGACCAGTAATTCCGGCGCGCGTGACAGCCGGTCCACCAGCGGATCGGCCACGTAGCGGATGAACACAGCCACGAAACCCAGCATGAGCAGACCGTAGCCCAGCACGATCAGAACATCGCTCATCGCGCCGTCCCCCGCACTGCCGACGCCGATGGCCGAGAGCACGATCATGGCGATCACCACGACCACATCCTGCACAATCAGAAACCCAAGCGCGATGCGCCCGTGCAGTGAGTCAATCTCGCGTTTGTCGGACAGCAGTTTGACGATGATGATGGTGCTGGAGAACGTCAGGGCGATCGCCACGTAGATCGCCGTCAGCGGATCCAGACCCAGCGCCAGCCCGATCCCAAAGCCGAAAACCGTGGTAAAGATCACCTGACCCAGCCCGGTGACCAGCGCCACAGGGCCCAGCGTGCGTACAAGATTGAAATCAAGCTTGAGGCCGACCAGAAACAGCAGCACCGCAATGCCAAGTTCCGCCAGAAGATCAATCTGCGCATCCGAGCGGGCGATGTCCAGCACGGAGGGCCCCGCAAAGATGCCCACGGCAATGAAGCTCACGATCAGCGGCTGCCGCAACATCAAACCGATAAAGCCGACGCCCGCCGCCAGCACCAGCAAGGCGGCGAATTCGTAAAACATGTTGTCCTGAAGTGCCTCTGTCACGCGGTTGGCCTTTCGGTTTTGATCTGCCGCGCCTTGTGCGGAGTGTCTGTTACTCGGTCTGTCATGTCGCATCATGCCTCGGCCTCACCTCCGGGCGTCCCCAGGATCAAGCTCTGACCAGAGGAATTCTCATCGGCATGCGCGGCCCGGCTGTGCATTCATTTCAAAAAAACTAGCACGGTGCTGTGCAGGCATCAAACAAAGTTGGCGCCAGCCCGGCTGCGGCCTGCAGGTGTCGCTTGAACAGGGTCTGCCGCACTGTCCGTTCCGCCAAGCATCAGCGGTTTTTACATTAGCTTGCTGCTGCGCTGAAGTACACGAGGCCGTGTTCTGAGCCTGTCGGCGCTGGGGATTGCCGCCTTCGCCTGCGCGATCATCATCGGACCGGGCATGATATTGGTCAGGTTCTGACAGCACCAAGGCGTTGCCGCTACTGGGCGTAGGGCGTCTTGAAAGTCTGCCTGAAATAGGCGTGGATCAATTCCATCTGAGGCGAGAAGACAGCGCCGCGCCGCCATGCGAGCCCGATGTCCATGGTCGGGACGAGGCCGTCGGGCACTACCGTCGCGATGCGCTTGCCCTCCAGCGACCACGGGCGGTAGACCACATCCGACAGGATCGTGATCCCCTGATCATTCGCGACCATCGACCGCACCGCCTCAATCGAGGAGGTGCGCAGGCGCACGCGCGGTGCCGATGTGTGGGCGTGCCAGTATTTCATCGCGGTATTGGCGGCTTCGTCCACCGTCAGCAGGATATAATCCTCGCCCGCGATTTCCTCAAAGCTGAGGTTGCGCCGCTGTGCGAAAGGGTGGCCGCTCGCGCACCAGACACGGCGGGCGGAGCGTAGCAGCGTCTCGCTCTCCAGTCCCGGATGCGTCAGGTTCGAGGTCAGCATGACCGCCATGTCATACTGCCCGGACAGCAGCCCTTCTTCGATGCTGTCGCGGTTCAGCTCGTGCAACTGCACATCCAGATCGGGGTGCAGGCGGCGCAGCCGGTCCAGATGCGCGGGCAGGAAATACCCCATGACGGTATAGCTGGCGGCGATGCGGATCGTGCCGGAGGCATCGGTGTCACGGTGCCTGAGCGTCTGGGCCTCCTCCACCTTGCTCAGGATCGCATAGGCAGACGCCAGCAGCTCCCGGCCCGCATCGGTCAGGTCCATGCCATGTCGCATGCGCACGAACAGCGCGGCGCCCAGCGATGCCTCAAGCTCCCGGATCGCGGTGGTGACCGAGCTTTGTGAAATCGACAGCGCCGAGGCCGCGCGGCTGACCTGCGCGGTTTCTGCCGTGGCTACGAAGTATTTCAGCTGCCTCAAATTCATGCTGGAACTGCCATTTGCCAAAGTATCGGAATATCCGATAATACTGCGGCAAAAAATTGCAATTTACAATGATCTGCCCGCAGCGCACCCTTGCAACGATGCAAAAGTTCAACCGGGAGTCGTCATGCGCAAGATTGTGGATCTCAATTGTGACATGGGCGAGGGGTTTGGCCATTGGAGCTATGGCGATGCGCCTGACGAGGCGCTGATGGCGGTCATAACCTCGGCCAATGTTGCCACCGGATATCACGCCGGCGATCCCAACTCGATGAACCGCGTTGCCGCACTTGCGCGGGCGCATGGCGTGGGGCTGGGCGCGCATCCCGCCTACAAGGATCTGCAGGGCTTTGGCCGTCGCAGGATCGACGCCGCTCAGGATGAGCTGGTCAATGACATCCTCTACCAGACAGGTGCGATGCGCGAATTTGCCCGCCGCCATGATGTGCCGCTGCAGCATGTGAAACCGCATGGTGCGCTCTATATGGAGCTTGCCCGCAACGAGGATCTGTCGCGCCATCTGGTCGAGACGCTGCAGGTCATGTCGCCCGATCTGATCCTGTTCTGCATGGGCGCATCGCTGACCTATGACGTGGCCCGCCGCCATGGCCAGCCCGTCGTGCGCGAGCTGTTTGCGGACCGTGACTATGGCGATGATGGCATGATCGTCTTCACCCGCAAGGGTGCCGCCGCAGAGCCGGAGGCAATTGCACAGAAATGCCTGCGCGCCTGTCAGGAGGGCCGCGTGCGCGCTCAGAGCGGCAAGGACATCGAAATCGGCTTTGAGTCGATCTGCGTTCATTCCGACACGCCCGGCGCGCTGGACATCCTCAACGCTGTCCGCAAGACATTGACAGACAACGGCATCACCATCGCACCGGCACGGGATGTTCTGGCGCAGGACGCTGCCCCTTCGAAATAGGCCAACCCCCTCGGCCCCACCCAACAGGAGACACATATGCCCGATATCCAATCCCCCGTTCCCGGCACCTTCTATCACCGTCCCTCCCCCGAAGATGCGGCGTTCAAAACCAAAGGTGACGCCGTCAAGACCGGCGAGACCATTGGTCTGGTCGAGGTGATGAAGTCCTTCATCGAGGTCACAGCCGAGGCGGATGGCACTTTCGGCGGCTACACCGTCGAGAACGAGGCCGCCGTTTCTGCGGGTGATGTTCTGGCGACCCTGACCTGAATGGCCATCCAGCGCCTTTTCATCGCGAACCGGGGCGAGATCGCCGTGCGCATCCTGCGGGCGGCCCGGTCTCTTGGCATCCATACCATTCAGGCTCATTCGGAGGCGGATGCAGACATGCTGGCCGTGCGGATGGCAGATGAGGCGGTGTGCATCGGGCCCGCGCAGGCGGCGAAATCCTATCTGAACGTCGACGCGGTCGTGCAGGCGGCAAAGGATACGGGCGCGGACGCGGTCCACCCCGGCTACGGCTTTCTGGCTGAGAACCCGGCGTTTGCCCAGGCGGTGGAGGAGGCGGGGATGATCTTTGTCGGCCCCTCCGCAGACACGATCCGCAGCATGGGCGACAAGGTATCGGCACGGCAGGCGGCGCAGGCTGCAGGCGTGCCGGTGGTGCCGGGGTCCGACGGGCGGGTGGACGATCTGGACGTAGCCGCGCAGATCGCGGAGCGGATCGGCTATCCGGTCATGATCAAGGCGGCAGCGGGCGGTGGGGGCAGGGGAATCCGCATCGCCCAGACGGCCGCCGATCTGGCGAAACTCGCGCCACAGGCCCGGCAGGAGGCGCAGGCGGCCTTTGGCGATGGCGGCATCTACATCGAAAAGGTCATCCCCCAGCCGCGCCACATCGAAGTGCAAATCCTGGGCGACGGCACCCGTGCGGTGCATTGCTTTGAGCGGGAATGCTCGCTCCAGCGCCGCCGTCAGAAAGTCTGGGAGGAAGCGCCCGCGTTTGATCTGCCGGAGCGCACCCGCGCGGCGATGTGCAAAGCTGCTGTCGATCTGGCCGAAGCGGTGGGCTACCGTGGTGCCGGTACGATCGAATATCTCTATGATGCTGCGGCGGACACGTTCTACTTCATCGAGATGAACACCCGCATTCAGGTCGAGCATCCGGTGACAGAGATGATCACCGGACTTGATCTGGTAGCCCTGATGATCCGCATCTGTGGCGGTGAGGCGCTGCCGATGGCCCAAGGTGACGTCGTGCGGACCGGTCATGCCATCGAGGTGCGCCTGAACGCGGAAGATCCGCATCGCAAATTCATGCCCTTTCCCGGTGTGGTCGGCACGCTGCGCCTGCCGGAAGGGGATGGGATCCGCGTCGATCATTTCCTCTATGAGGGCTACCAGATACCGCCTTTCTACGATTCAATGATCGGCAAGCTGATCGTGCACGCAGACACCCGCGCCGCCGCCATAGACGCAATGGCCGCCGCGCTGGAGGCTGTCGAAATCGGCGGCCTCAAGACCACCATTGCGCTGCACAAGGCGCTGGCTGCATCGCCAGATGTGCGCGCGGGCCGCATCCACACGCAATGGCTGGAGCCGTGGCTGGACGCGGGAAACCTTGCAGAACCCACAGGAGAAACAACGTGAAGACACGCTATTCATACGGTGGCGACGAGCATATCTTTGTCGAGATGGACGAGGAGATGTCGCTGGACGCCTTTTTCAAATCCCTCGCCATGAGCAATGCGGCCCGGGATGCGGAAATCGAGGGCGTCCGTGAGATCTGCCCGGCGAATGCTTCGTTTCAGGTGCGCTATGACCCGGATGTGATCGCCCCCGAGGACATGATGGCCCGGCTCAAGGAGTTTGAGAAGACGGCCATCACGGCCGAAAAACGGCTGGAGACGCGGATCATCGAAGTGCCGGTGTTCTATCAGGATCCGTGGACACATGATTGCGTCATGCGCTTTCGCGAGCGGCATCAGGACCCCGGCGGCACGGATCTGGAATATGCGGCGCGCATCAACGGCTATGACAGCGTGGAGGCCTTCATCGAGGCGCATCACGCGGCGCCCTGGTTCGTCTCCATGGTAGGCTTTGTGTCGGGCCTGCCGTTTCTCTACCAGCTGGTCGGACGAGAGAAGCAGATTCAGGTGCCAAAATACCTCAAACCGCGCACTGACACGCCCAAGCAGACGGTCGGCTATGGCGGCTGTTTTTCCTGCATCTATTCGGTGCGGGGTGCGGGCGGTTACCAGATGTTCGGCATCACGCCCCTCACCATCTTCGACGCGGATCAGAAAGTCAGCTATCTGCGCGACTTCATGGTGTTTTTCAAACCCGGGGACATCGTCAAATGGAAGCCCATCGACCGCGCGGAATATGACCGCATTCTGGCGGCTGTGGAGGGCGGCACCTATCAGCCGCGCATCGCATCCGTCACCTTCGATCTTGAAGAGTTCAACGGCGATATCGACGGCACCAACGCCAAGCTGATGGAGGCTCTCAATGACGTTTGAAGTGATCAAGCCCGGCCTGTTGACCACCATTCAGGATCTGGGGCGGCCCGGTTATTTCCACCTCGGCATCCCCGAGGGGGGTGCGATGGACCGCGCGGCACTGCGGATCGCCAACATGCTGGTCGGCAATCCGGAGGATGCCGCAGGCCTGGAGGCGGTGTTCATGGGGCCAGAGCTGAAGTTCAACGACGATGCCGTGATTGCCATCACCGGCGCGGAAATGCCGGTGTTTCTGGACGGTGAAGCACGCAGCGGCTGGGCGTCCTTCCCGGTCCGGGCCGGCCAGACGCTGAAGTTCGGCTTTCTGAAAACCGGCGCGCGGATCTACATCGCCATTGCGGGGGGCATTGATACGCCGCCAGCCTTGGGCAGCCGCTCCACCTATCCGATCGGGGCGCTGGGCGGGTTTGAGGGCCGCGCATTGGCAGCGGGCGATGTTGTTCCCGTCGGCACACCCGCCACAGACACGCCTGCGCGCACGCTGGACCAGAGCCTGCTGCTTCAACTGCCCAAGCCGGTCGAGCTGCGCGTTCTGCCGGGCCTCTACTGGCATCGCCTCACGGAGGCTTCGCAAGCGCAATTCTTTGATGACGAATGGAAAGTCGCGCCCGAGGCAGACCGGATGGGATACCGGTTCCGGGGCGGCAATCCGGTGGAGTTCGTGGAGCGGGAACAGCCCTTTGGTGCGGGGTCCGACCCGTCGAACATCGTCGATGGCTGCTATTCCTATGGCTCGATCCAGATTCCCGGCGGGACGGAGCCGATCGTGCTGCACCGCGATGCGGTGTCGGGCGGTGGATATTTCACCATCGGGGCGATCATTTCGGCGGATATGGATCTGATCGGCCAGCTGCAGCCCAACACGACGGTCCGGTTCCGGCAGGTCGACATGCCCGCCGCGCTGAATGCCCGCCACGCGCGCAGCGCACGGCTGGAAAAGATCCGCAGCGCGCTGAGGTAAGGCGCGCGAAAAGGGCGGGCATCGCGCTCGCCCGAAAATACACGGAATACTCTGCCCGGTAAGGGCGTTGACAAATCTGTTCTCCGGCATCGCAGATGATAGCACGCTTCTGCCTGCCGGGCCTTCGCGCTGGATGGGTTTGTCCCACCTTGCAGCAAAAAATGATTGCCCTCCTTGTGGTTTTCACCGCAGTTTTCGCGGTTTACCCGGCACCTTCAAGCTGCCTCAGCACCTGAGGCAGCAGATCGGGCAGATCATCGGCAATCAGGCCGGGGCCGAACAGCCGCGCTGCGGCACTGTGCATCCATACCGCAGCAGCGGCGGCCAGAAATGGGTCCATTCCCTGTGTCATAAGGCCCAGGATAATCCCGCCGAGCACATCGCCCGACCCGGCTGTGGCCAGTGTCGGCGGCGCGCCTGAATTGAGGACGCTACGGCCATCCGGAGCCGCGATGATCGTCTCTGCGCCCTTCAGGACCACGATCGCACCGCTGCGCCGGGCAGCGGCAATGCTGCGCTGAAGCCGGTCGCCACCGGGATCGAACAGCCGCGCGAATTCGCCTTCATGCGGAGTTATCACACAGGGGCCACGGATGGCCTCAAACAGCGCGTCGGGTGTGCCTTGAAAGGACGTCAGCGCGTCCGCGTCCAGCACGGTTGCGCGGCCGGTCTGCAGCATGGACAGCGTGCGCGTGCGGGTCTGTGCCCCGACACCGGCACCGGGGCCAATCAGCAGGCCAGTGATGCGTGCATCCGCCAGCAGCGCAAGCAGGCCCTGCTGATCCGCGACCGGATGCACCATGATGCTGGTCAGGGCGGTCGCGTAAATCGGAAAGGCGACATCGGGGCAGGCAACGGTGGTCAGGCCCGCGCCCGTCCGTGCTGCCGCCCGTGCCGCCAGACGGGCTGCCCCAGTCATCGGGTAGCCGCCCCAGACCAGCGCATGGCCCCGGCTGAACTTGTTGCCATCGCGCTGCAGGGCAGGGAGTGCGTGATGCCACAATGCCGGGGTGTTCCGGTCCGTCATATGCGCGGATCCAGTATCTCGGGACGCCATTCCTGAACCCCTCTCACCTGTTATCCGGTTTCATACGGCCCCCGAACATGGTGTTTTGTGCACTCTGCGCCGCATGCCTCAGTAAAAACCAACGGCCCTGACGGACAGGTCGGCGGCGTAGTCCCGCCCGAAGGCCGCCACTGCGAGGCTGCGGACCGATCCAACCTCGAACGTCTTGCCGAGGAGCCGCCCGTAGGGGGTAAAGGCCGCGAAGGGAATCCGAACCTCCGTCCAATCCTGCGAGACATCGAAGGACGCCTGATAGAATTGCCATGGCAGCAGCGTCCGTGTGGTGCGCAGATGCACGAAATAGGTCTGGTCATTGCCGCGCACCTCCAGAATGACGCCCTGTGCGGTGGCGGGCAGGGGTGTGTCAAGCTGTGTGCGGGCCTGAATGAAGCCGCCGCGGTTGGCGGTGCTCACCTCCCCCTCGAGCCGCAGAACGGGCTGGCCGTCCAGCTGCGCAAAACTGGCCCGCCCTTCGGAGATGCCGCCCATCACCTGATCGCTGAAATAATCCCAGCGGGACTGGTCGGACAGCGACAGCGCCACCAAGGCCTCGTCGGCGTGGGCCTGCGCGGGCACGATGACATTTGGCAGGATGGCGGTGGGCAGGATCAGGCTGGCGGCAAGCAGCCAGCGGCGGATTTTGCTCAGATACATGGTGGACTCCTTTGCACCTTAGCTAGGGCCTTGGATCGCGCAATTCAACGTATGGAAAGGTATCTCTGCACTGGTGCAGGGGGCTTTGCGGCATTTCAGGCAGGCCCGGTGATGGGAATGGGGCCCGTTGTCATGCGCTGGATCTGCTCGCAAATACCTTGCTCCGGCGCGTGATCACGGGCACACTCAGAGAGGTCAGCGGGGCGCATTGCACCGATCAGAGCCCGTTTTTCTATCGCGTGAACTGTGCACGGCGGACTGACCTTCGCGCTGCAGATGCAGCATCGCAAGACCCGCCATGGATCCTCTGCCATTCCGGCATAGGGCAATATCAATCTGGAAAGACCGATCATGGCCAAAGGCATGAACAGCAAGAAAGAAGTCAAGAAACCGAAACAGGAGAAACCCAAAGTGGCCGCCACGGCGAACTCACAGACGGGAAAGGCTCCGATGACTGTCGGGGGCAAAAAGATAAAGTGACGCGGCTGTCTCCGGGGCGCAGGTCCGGTGCCGAAAATACACCCCGGGTGCCCACTTGAAAGGCTCCCGCACCATCCTTTAGTTCAGCTTGCAGGCAGCTGACCCGCGTATCCCATGCGCTCACCGGCCTTCCATAACGGGACGGTCATCATTTTGGACTATCTTCAGCTTATTCTTGGCTTCGCCCTGCTTGTTGCAGGCGGCGAGGCATTGGTGCGGGGTGCCGTGTCGGTCGCCTCGAAATTCGGGGTCTCGCCGCTTCTGATCGGTCTGACCCTTGTGGGGTTTGGCACCTCGGCGCCGGAGCTGGTGACCAGCCTGCAGGCGGCATGGTCGGGCTCACCGGGCATTGCGGTGGGCAATGTCGTGGGCTCCAACGTGGCGAACATCCTGCTGATCCTGGGCGTTGCCGCCGTGATTGCCCCGATGACGATTGATGTCACGTCTTTCCGGCGTGATGGCGCTGCCCTTGCCCTTGCCACAGTGCTGGCGGTGGGTGTGATCCTCTTCGGCACCCTTGACCGCTGGATGGGTGGCGTTCTGGTGGCCGCGCTGATCACCTATATCTGGGTCGCCTACCGGACAGATGTCGTTGCACCTCCGCCGCAGGACGCAGGCGGAGCCATACCGGCCCCCACCTCCGTCTGGCCCGCACTTGCGCTGGCTGTGGGCGGGATCGTGGTGACGATTCTGGGCGCGCGGCTGACCGTCGATGCGGCGGTGACTCTGGCGCTGCTCTGGGGGATGAGCGAGACTGTCGTGGGCCTCACGGTTGTGGCCATCGGCACCTCCCTGCCCGAGTTGGTGACCTCTGTGATGGCAGCACTGCGGCGCGAATCCGGTCTGGCCTTTGGCAATGTCGTGGGCTCCAACATCTACAATATCCTTGGCATCATGGGGGTGACGGCACTGGTTCATCCAATCCCGATCCCGGCGCAGATTGCTCAGCTTGATGTCTGGGTGATGGTCGCTGCGACGGGTGCATTGATCGTTGCGGTGCTGGCATGGCAGCGGATCGGGCGGGGCGCAGGCCTTGTCTTTCTGGGCGCCTATGCGGCTTATACCGCGTGGCTGATCGCGGGGGTCTAGATGGGCGCGCCGGGGCCGCTCCGGGCAGCGGTACGATGAGCATGGCTGTGCAGGATCCACCGCCCGCGTCGGCACAGGCGGACCTGAAGCTCTCCGATGTGCTGCGCACGCTGCTCACGGGTCAGAGCGCGCGGATCTCTCTCAACGACATCATCCGGCTGCTGGGCGAACGCAGCTTTGTGCCGCTGCTGATCATCTTTGCGCTGCCGAACCTGTTTTTCTTCATCCCCGGTGGTTCTGTGATCACCGGCCCGCCGCTCATCTTTGTGGCGGGTCAGCTGGTGCTGGGACGGCCTGCGGTCTGGCTGCCGGATTTTCTGGGCACGCGGTCTGTCGATCACGCCGCCTTTGCGCGGATCGTGACCCGGGCCATCCCCTGGGTCGAGTGGGTGGAGCGTCTGGCCCGCCCGCGCTACTGGATCCTGCCTGTGCATGCTGCCGACCGGATCATCGGGCTGGCCTGTCTGGTGATGTCGATCTTCATGTTCCTGCCAATCCCTTTCGGCAATACCCTGCCCGCACTGTCGGTCATCATGCTCGCCCTGAGCCTGAGCGAACGCGACGGGCTCTGGATGCTGGCAGGGTTGACCGTCAGCATGGCGTCATTCGCGGTGGTCACGGCGGTCTTTGCAGCAGGGGCATTCGCGGTGCTGAGCATCTTCTGAAGGATCAGCCGCGTTTGGTGACCAGAAGCTTGTCGATGCGGCGGCCGTCCAGATCCACGATTTCGATGGACCAGCCCGGCAGCTCTGTGACTTCGCCCTCTTCCGGCAGGCGGCCGAAACGCTCCAGCACAAATCCGGCTGCGGTATCGTAGTCGGGATCGCCATCGGTCTCGAGTGCCAGCAGTTCGTTGAATTCGTCCACCGGCATCCAGCCTGCCACCAGATAGGATCCGTCCGCGCGGGTGACCAGCTTGGGATCCTCCTGCGAATCGTCGGGGAACTCGCCGGTGATCGCCTGCAGAACATCCATCGGCGTCACCACACCCTGCAGATGACCGTATTCATCATAGACCAGCAGCATGTGGGCGGGGGCCGTGCGCAGCAGATCAATGACTTCGGTGGCAGGCAGGCCCTCGCGCACCACCAGCCCCTCGCGCAGCAGGGCGCGCAGATCGAAATCCTTTCGTGCCAATGCGGGTGCCAGAATGTCACGGGTCAGCAGGATGCCGATCACATTGTCCTTCTCTCCCTCCCAGACCAGCAGGCGGGAGCGGTTCGTTTCATGCAGCGTCTTCATCAGGTCTGCGGTGCTGCAGCCGACGTCGATCATTTCCAGATCCAGCCGGGAGGTCATCAGCCCGCGCGCCGTGCGGTCCGCCACACGCATCACCCCGGCGATCATCTGCCCTTCGGCGGGCTTCATCGCGCCACTGCTTTGCGCCTCCGCGACGATCAGCCGGACTTCCTCGTCGCTGACCGCTGTTGTTTTCGCAGAGGATTGCCCCAGCAGATACAGCACCGCCTGCCCGGACTTCGCCAGCACCCAGATCAGCGGCGAGGCGACTTTGGCCACGACATTCATCATCGGGGCGACCCGTGCCGCCACTTCCTCAGGGGCCTTGAGAGCGATCTGTTTCGGCACCAGCTCTCCGATGATCAGCGACAGATAGGTGATCGCCACAACGACCGTACCGACGCCCAGCGGATTGGCGACAGCCTGACTGATCCCCTGTGCCATCAGCGCATCGGAGAGGCGCGCGCCCAGCGTGGCGCCCGAGACAGCGCCGTTGAGCACGCCGACCAGCGTGATGCCGATCTGCACACTCGACAGGAACCGGCTTGGGTCTGCGGCAAGGGTGAGCGCGGTTTCAGCCGCCTTGTTGCCCTTGTTCACCATCAGTTTGAGCCGGGCAGGCCGGGCTGAGACGATGGCCAGTTCGGACATCGCAAACAGCCCGTTCACCAGTGTCAGCAAAATAACGATCGCAATTTCGAAATACATTTTTTCTCTATGTCCTGAGGGCGGGCGCGCGTCCCGGACCGCTTTGTCGTCAGCTGCGGAAAACCCGCCAGGCACTCATACCGGCGTCCCAGAGGTCCATGACGCGCGCGTAGAAATGCTCTGGCGCAGCATAGCCTTTGGTGCCGCTGCCGACCAGATCATCCTCGACCGCATCGACAAACCTGCGCAGGCGGCGGCGGTGCAGCCCCAGACGGGCCTGCAGCGGATCCGCGATCACACCGGCAAAGGCTCCGATCACAGAGCCCACCATGACCAGCCCCGCCACATTCGCAGCCACCAGCCATGGGGGCGCGCCCGGCGTAAAGACGCCGTACCAGAGGGATCCCGCACCGGCCCCCAAGGGAAACCCCGCAACTGCCGTCTCCAACGCAATGGTCCGCGCCAGACCCGGTGCGATGGAGATCATGCCCGGCGTGAGCGCCTGAAACACCAGCCCGCCGATGGCAAGCGCGATCAGCGCCGTTGAGATGTCGGCCACGGCAGACCGCGCGCCGGAATATTCAGCGATGGCGCGCGCGATGCTGTTCGCAGTAGCGTTTGCCGCGGCCACCTCGCCCTTGGCGCGCAATCCGCCGCTGAATACCGGCGCCTGCTGGATCGCGCGCGACAGGGTCCTCGTATCGTGCGCCTCCCCCTGCGGCAGGGCTACCCCGAGAACATGGCGGACAACGCCCGTCTCGACGCGGGCCGCAACTTCGGTGCGCAGCAGAATGCGGCGCGCGCGCAGCCACCGGGCAGCACGCCGCAGGCGCAGCACGCTGCACAGCCAGCCCAGCAGACGGGTCAGAAGCAGCACCGGCGACAGGATCACATTCAACGGCGCGCGCAGAATATCGCGCCCGAGGGCCGCCTTGTGCAGCCGCAGCGTCCCGCGCAGGCCGAAGTGCTGCGCCACGAAGGGATCGATCCGCAGGCGCACCGCCGCGAAATACGCCGCGTCAGACGTGCTCAGCGGATCTGATACGGGGCGGGCGGCGCTGGGTGCACCAGGTAGGTTGGGCGCACCGGGTACGGAGGAGGGCGGCGGGGAGCTCATGGCAGGGTGCAGGCCATCCTTTCAGATCAATGGGGATCCCTGACAAAAACACATCCGTGTTGGCGCGGGCTCGTCGTTACAAGATTGCCATTGATTGCGGATTTTCAAGACCGGCGCAGGCGCATTCGGGCCGGGGCCTTGCATCCGGTTTGGAATGGCCAGGCCTGCAGGCTCTGGCTGCCGTCCCTGAGCGGTGTCAGGATGCTCCGCGCATCAGCCGGTCCTGAAGCGTTGCAAGAGCGCCCTTGTCCATGCCCGCATCGCGCAGAAACCCCGCGACCGTGCCGTGGCGCATGCCGATCCGGTCCAGCACGTCGGCCATCGTGGGCGCCGGACTCTCGAGCAGGCGGGCGTAGCTCTCCACATCACCGCCGCGCGCCCGCGACAGGGCAAGGAATTCTGCCACCAGATCGGGGATCAGCTTGGCGGTCAGGGTATAGTCCGCGATGATGTTCTCGCGGGGCACCTCTGCCAGCCCCAGCAGCAGCGCGGCGATCAGGCCGGTGCGGTCCTTGCCTGCGGTGCAGTTGAACAGCACAGCACCCTGCTCGAGCTTGGCCATCTCGCTCAGGATCTCCGTGATCGCCGCTCCGCGCGTCTCCAGTGCTACAATGTAGAAGCCCAGCAAGGGATGCGCCTGCGCAGCGCTGTGCTGGGCCAGCGCCTCGGGCGACAGATCATCAAACAGCGGCATATTGGTGAAATCCACCTCTGCGACGCTGGCAAAGGGATTGGGCGCACCCGCCATCTCAGTCGGGGTGCGCAGATCAATGACGCTCCGCAGCCCTTCCGCCATCAGCCGCTCCGCCTCGCCGTCTTCAAGGCGGTGCAGGCTGTCGGCGCGCAGAAACCGCCGCCAGGGCGTGATCCCGCCGGCACCAGTGGGATAGCCGCCCAGATCGCGGATGTTGTAGGCCCCGCGCAGGGGCAGGTGGCGGGCCGGAGCGGTCATGCAAAGGCCCTCAGGCGCGCGCGGTCGATGACCGTGACCTCGCGGGTGCGCGGGACCAGCGGCACGAACATCACCGACAGGCCCGAGGCGCGCCAGTCACAGATCCCGAAACCGGCCCCCTCGACAATCCGCAGATCCTTCGTCTCCAGCAAATCTACGGTCGAGTGCAGACCGGCGGAGACGATGACCGGGATCCCGTTCCAATGGTTGACGCGGTTGATGTGGATATGCCCGGACAGGATCCCGGCGACAGGGTGCCCCGCCAGCATCTGCGCCAGCCGGTCGGTGCTTCCCTCATCAAGGCTGCCCCAGGGCAGGCCGTCGGGGTCCACGCGCGGCGGATGGTGCAGGACCAGCAGCTTGGGGATGCCTGCATGGCGCGCCAGTGCGGCACGCAGGAACACGAACTGCCCTTCGTCAATCGCACCCGCCACCCGGCCCGGTACTGCAGTATCAAGGGTAATGACATGCAGACCGCCGTGCACCGCATCATGGAAATAGGGGGCATCGGCAGCACCTGCGCCAAAGACTGCATTGAAGCCTTCGCGCGTGTCGTGATTGCCCAGCGCCAGCACCACAGGCGCGCGCAGATCCGCGAGGATCTCGCGGACCAGACCGTAGCTCGCCGCATCGCCAAGGTTGGTCAGATCGCCGCTGGCCACCACGAAATCGGGCTGGCGGCTCATCGCATTGATCGCGGCGACAGCCCTGCGCAGGGTCGCGGGCGTGTCGGAATGCAGGTGGGTATCCTTGGCATCTGGGTGCGAGATGTGCAGATCGGTCAGGTGGATAAAGCGGGTCATGGGGTTACTCCGGCGGCTGTCAGCAAGGATCGGGTATAGTCGTGGGACGGGCCGCGCAAGATCTCCGTGACGGCACCGGACTCGAGCGTCTTGCCGTGCTGCATCACCATCAGATGGTCGCAGACCTGTGCGACCACCGCCAGATCATGGCTGATGAACAGGATGCCCAGCCCCAGATCCTCCTGCAGATCCATCAGCAGATTGAGGATCTGCGCCTGTACCGAGACATCGAGCGCCGAGACCGCCTCATCCGCGACCAGCAATGCGGGTCGGGTGACGATGGCCCGCGCGATGGCGATGCGCTGGCGCTGCCCGCCCGAGAATTCATGGGGGTATTTCTCCGCATCCTGCCCCGACAGCCCGACCTGCGTGAGCGCCTGCGCCGTGCGCGCTTGGGTGCCCGCCTCGCCCATGGCGCGCAGCGGCTCTGCGATGCTCCAGCCCACACGGCGGCGCGGATCGAGCGATCCGTAAGGATCCTGGAACACCATCTGGAACCCTTGCCGCAGCTGCCGCAGGGCTGAATGCGACAGGGCGTGCGGGTCCTGGCCCTGAAACAGAACCTGACCTGCATCCGGTTTCTCAAAGGCCATGACCATGCGTGCCAATGTTGATTTGCCCGAACCGGATTCGCCGACGATGCCCAGAGTTTCGCCCGCCCGGATGGTAAAGCTGGCATTGTCCACCGCCGTCAGAACCGGACCCGGTCGCAGCAGGGACCGGCGTGGCAGGCGGTAGCGGCGCGTGAGGCCGCGCACCTCCAGCAGGACGGGCGCGGTCATGCGTCCCCCCCCGTCAGCAGATGGCAGGCGGCGGCTTGCGTTGCATCGGCCCAGCGCAGCGCCGGACGCTGCAGCGCGCAGGCCGTAATCTCCACACTGCAGCGGCCCGAAAAGCGGCACCCGGCGGGCAACGCGTGCAGCGGCGGAACGGTGCCGGGGATCGTGGGCAGCCTGCGGCGCTTACCCGATGCATCCCGCCCACTGCGCGCAGGATCGGGGCGCGCAGCCAGCAATCCCTTGGTATAGGGGTGCAGCGGTGCGGCCAGCACCTGTGCGGTCGGTCCCTGCTCGACCATATCGCCGCCGTACATCACCACAAGGGTGTCCGTCGCACGGCTCACCGCGCCGAGGTCATGGCTGATGAAGACCAGCGCCATCTCCCGCTCGCGCGACAGGCGCACCAGCAGATCGGTGATGCGCAGCGCCACATTGGCATCGAGGGCGGTCGTCGGCTCATCGGCGATCAGCAGCGCAGGGTTGCAGGCCAGCGCCAGCGCGATCAGCACCCGCTGGCGTTGCCCGCCCGACAGCTCATGCGGGAACTGGCGCAGGCGGGCGGCAGGATCGGGGATGCCCACCTCCTCGAACAGCGATACCGCACGGGCCTGTGCGCGCGCACGGCTGAGGCCATCGTGCAGGCGCATCGGCTCCATCACCGTGTCGCCCACGCGGCGCAGCGGATTGAGGGCGGCCATCGGCTCCTGAAACACCATCGCCACGCGGCGTGCGCGCATCTTTTGCCAGTCGGCCTCCGAAGCGCTGCCCATTTCCACACCGTCCACGGTCATCGTGCCGCTGCGCCTTGCCGCGTCAGGCACCATGCCCATCAGGCTGAGGCCCAGCATCGTCTTGCCGGAGCCGGATTCGCCCACCACGCCCAGCCGGGCACCGCGCGCCAGCGACAGCGTCGCATTGCGCAGGGCCACCGCCTGTCCGAAGCTGACGCAGAAATCCTCAAGCGCGATCATTCAACGCTCCCTCACGAGGCGCGGATCGGTGATGTCGCGCAGCCCGTCGCCCAGCAGGCTAAAGCCCAGAACAGCGATCATGATGCACAGACCGGGATAGATCGCGAGCTCGGGCGCCATGAACATCAGCGTCTGCGCCTCCGACAGCATGCGCCCCCAGCTGGAGGCGGGCGGCTGTGCGCCAAGGCCCAGATAGCTCAGCGCGGCCTCGGCAAGGATCGCCACGGCGAATTCTATGGTGGCCTGCACGATGATCGGGGCGGCCACATTGGGCAGGATGTGATCTCGGGTGATGGCGAAACGGCTCATGCCTGCCGCCCGCGCTGCCATGACATAGTCACGCGTCCAGATCTGGTTGGCCGAGGCACGGGTGATCCGGGCAAAGACCGGAATGTTGATAAAGCTGATCGCCAGCACAGCATTGGTCAGCGAGGGGCCAAAGACTGCCGCGAGCATGATGGCGAACAGCAGCGCAGGAAAGGCAAAGCCCAGATCGGCCAGCCGCATCACCGCTTCTTCGACCCAGCCGCCAAGTGCGGAGGCCAGCAGCCCCAGTGCCACGCCAATGCTGCCGCCCAGCAGCACGGCAATCAGCGCCACGGTCATGGAATTGCGCGCCGCCGCCATCAGCTGGCTGACCACATCACGGCCCAGCTGGTCCGTGCCCAGCCAGTGCTGCGCGGACGGATCGCCAAATTTGCCCCGGATGTTCATCTGGGTCGCCTCATGCGGGGTCCAGACCAGCGACAGCGCGGCGATGCCCACCACCAGCCCCACCAGCACGGCACCGATCACGAGGTTTGCGGGAAGGCCCCTCATGTGCGGGCTTTCAGGCGCGGATCAATCACGACGTACAGCAGGTCCACGATGAAATTGGCCGTGACCACAATGGCGGCGAACAGCATCACCAGCGCCTGCACCGTGGGCAGATCACGGTTGGAGATCGACTGGAAAATAAGCCGCCCCAGACCGGGCAGATAGAAGACGTTCTCGATCACGATGGTGCCGGTCACCAGCGCCGCGAACTGCATGCCCACGATGGTGACGATGGGCACCAGCGCATTGGGCAGCACATGCCGCCAGAGTACCCGGCGCTGTGACAGTCCCGAGGCCCGCGCGGTGCGGACGAAATCCTGCCGCATCACCTCCAGCGCGGAGGACCGCGTGACCCGCGCCAGCACCGCCGACTGCACCAGCGCCAGCGCGACCGTGGGCAGGATCAGCGCGCGCATCGCGGCAACAGGTTCGTCCCAGCCCGGAAAACCGCCCGGCGGCAGCCAGCGCAGCTTGACCGCGAAGAGCATCACCAGCAGGATCGACAGCCAGAACGCCGGGATCGCGATGCCCAGCTGGCTGAGGAACATGACCCCCCAATCGCCGAATTTGCGGTGCCGCGCGGCAGCACTGATGCCAAGGCTGAGGGCGATGATCACGGTCAGCACCATCCCCGCCACGGCCAGCGAGAGCGTCATCGGCAGCCGCTCCGAGATCAGGTCGGCGACAGGCACACGGAACGAATGGCTGGTCCCGAAATCGCCTTGCAGCGCATTCCAGACCCATGAGCCATAGCGGTTCAGCAGCGGCTCATTCAGCCCCAGATCGCGGCGCAGCGCATCGAGGGCATCCTCGGTGGCGTCGATCCCGAGGATCGTCAGCGCCGGATCACCGGGCAGCACATTCATCACGCCAAAGACCACCACAGACACGGCAAGCAGGGTCAGGATAAAGCCCGACGTGCGGCGTAAGATGAAATAACCCATAATCTGCGGTCAGACCGGAGGCCGCAGCGGCAGCCTCCGGTGCCTATCCTTCAGTTAACGCTCACACCCCTGAGCGGCATGTAGAGCACCGGCGCGGAGGCCCAGTAGCCTTCAACATTGGTGCGGAAAACCCCCAGAAGCGGCATCTGGAACAGGAAGCCATGCACCGACTGGTCGGACAGATACTGCTGGCCTTCCTTGAGCAGGGCATCGCGCGCGGCGGGATCGGTCTCGGTGCGGATCCGCTCCCACAGATCGTTGAAGGTGGCATCGTCATAGCCGTAGAAATAATCCGGCCCCCGGGCAAAGTTGCCCATGTCATTGGTGCCGGTATGGGCGATGATCGTCATGTCGTAATTCTTGTTCTTGAACACTTCCTCCAGCCAGAAGCCCCATTCGACATTCTCCACCTTCGCGTCGATGCCTGCCTCGGACAGCTGCTGCTGGATGATCTCGGCGGAGCGGGTGGCATAGGGGAAGGGCGGCACGCGCAGGGTCATCGTGCTGCCTGCGATGCCTGCGGCCTCAAAAGCGGCGCTGGCGGCCTCGGTATCATGGGGATATGCGCCGGTCAGATCCACATAGGCGGTGCCATGGGGGGGATAGAAGCTGCCGATGGGCACGGCCTGTCCGTACATGGCGCCGTCGATGATCTCGTCGCGGTCGATGGCCGTGGCGATGGCGCGGCGCACCTCGATGTTGTCAAAGGGCGGCTTGGAGTTGTTCATCGCCAGAATGACCTCGCCTTCGGTCGAGCCGATGTTCACGCGAAAGCGGGGATCGGCCTCGAACTGGGGCAGCAATTCAGGGGCCGGGAAGCCGGGGAAAGCGTCCAGCTCCTCTGCCATCATCGCCGCCGTTGCAGCGGCAGGATCGGAGATGAAGCGGAACTCGACTTTCTCCAGCGCCACGGAGGCCGCATCCCGGTAGTCGGGGTTCTTGACCAGCGTCAGCCGGTCGCCGCGCGTCCAGCTGTCGAACATGAAGGGGCCGGTGCCGACGGGCGTGGCCGTATTGCCATCGGCGGATTCAGCGGCGACCATGGACGTGTCGCCTTGTCCGAGGTTGAACAGAAAGAAGGCATCCGGAGCCGAGAGCTTGATCTCGACCGTGGATGCATCCACTGCGGTGACACTCTCCACGGGCGTGAAAATCCCCTTGGTCGGGTTCACGCTGTCCTCGGCCATGGCGCGGTTGAAGGAGAACACCACATCCTCGGCATCGAAACCCGTGCCGTCATGGAACAGCACACCGCTGGCAAGCGTGAACGTGTAGGTCAGCCCGTCCTCGGAAACCTCCCATGCGGTGGCAAGGTTCGGCTGCACCTCGCCGTTCTCGGCGATGATCGTGAGCGATTCGTAGACATTCTGCGTCAGCATCGCGTCGATGGAGGCGGTGGCATCCGCAGTCGGATCGAGCGAAGTCGGCTCCTGCTGCATCCCGATGGAGAGCGTGGCGGCATGGCCTGCTGCGGCCCCCAGCCCCAATGCGAGAGCCAATGCAGTGGAAGCGAGCGATCGGTGCATGTAGGTCATTTTGGTCTCCCGTTGGTGCAGTGGCTTTCTATAGGCCTGCTTGGATGATTGAATTGGCAGTTTGTGTCAGAGGGCTGGTCACGGTCAATGGCCATGCGCATCCCACAGCACATTTCGATAAAAACCATCGGCTGTGCAGGCCGATGCGCACAGATGTAATCAGGCCTGTACCCCCGGCACCCGTCCGCCAGACTGCCCCTCTCATCACCCCGTGCATTGGCCGCACCTGACCAGCCCGATGGAAAAATCTATGCTCCGTGGGGCAGATATGCGAGACAGCGCAAGCGCAGGCCTGTCGTTTTGCGGCATGTGCCTCACACTGCCCCTCCGCCAGCAGATCGGCGATCACACATGACAAGGACCCTATGGCCCAGAATTTCCTCATCGCCGAGAGCCAGACTGCGCTGATGCCGGAGGTGACACATTTTCAAGTGTTTGGCGAACGCAGGTCAGGGACCACCTATCTTCGGGTCCTGCTCGAGCAGAACCTGAAGATCGATCCGGTTTTTCACTACGGCTGGAAGCATGGCTTCCTGAGCGTGCCTGCAGTGTCGTCCAGTGCTCTGCTGATCGGTGTCGTCAGAGACCCCATCGACTGGCTCATCAGCATGCACGCGACCCCTTTCGCGGTCCTCGACAGCATAAAAGAGCTGCCTTTCGGCGGTTTCATTCGCGCCCGATGGGACAGTGTCGCACGGCCCGCCGGACAAGGCTGGCGGGCAGCCGGATTTCGTCAGGATCTGTCCTTGCGGGGCGAAGTCCTTCAGTTTGACCGTCATCCGATCGAGGGACGGCCCTTCGACGATATTTTTGAACTGCGCAGGGTAAAACTACAGGCGCTTCTGGGCCTCACCAAAAGAGTGACGCATGCCACCGTCATCCGCCACGAAGATGCACGCGACACGCCCGCAGCACTGATCCAGGCATTGAGCAAACGGTTCAATCTCGCGACCGAGGCGGTGATCACGGTCCCCGAAGGCTATGTCGGCAACAAGAGCAATCCAAAGCGGATCACACGGGGCCTGATCACTGAAGAAGACCGTAACAGGATAAAAGCAGGCCTTGACTGGGATCTTGAGCGCAGATTTGGCTACGCTCCGGATTTCTCTGAGTGACCTGCCCGATGCCTGAGACGGCGTGGTAATCCCCCCGAAAGCAAGGGGCTGCGGAAGTAGAGTTTTCTCGCCAAGATGAACGAGGAGATTTCGAATGAAGATGACAAGGTGCAGCGAACCCCAGAAGCGCGACAAACCTGAAGCGCTGGCAGTGCCAGACCCACCGAACGTGACTTGGTCGATTATTGTCCGGCAGGCGATTTGCAACGCAAATCTGCCAGGAGGGGGACTCCATGGCCGACCGGCTGGGCCCTTCTCGTGCATGTAAACATGCACTGTCCCGTTGCCTGGCAGGGCATTGAAAATGCCCGGGAAGGGGGCAGTGAAGGGGGCAGTGGATGGCCGGGCCTTTTCGGTTGCTGAACGTGCTGGACGACTTCAACCGCGAAGGGCTGGGCTTCGAGGTGGACTTTTCCTTGCCTGCCGAGCGCGTGATCCGGAGCCTTGACCGGATCATCGAATGGCGCGGCAAGCCAGGCACCATTCGGGTCGACAACGGTCCGGAGTACATCAGTAGCAGGCTGCTGATATGGGCTTCAGGTCACGGGGTTACCATCCAGCACATCCAACCGCAGCAGAACGCCGATATCGAACGCTACAACCGCACCGTAAGACATGAGTGGCTGGACCAGTACATCATGGAAAGCATCGAGGAGGCACAGGATCACGCCACACAATGGCTCTGAGCTTACAACAACGACCGCCCGAACATGCGTATCGGCGGCATAACACCCGCAATGAAATTGAAAATGGCCGCATGAGTTCTACGACCGCACCCCGTTAAAAATGGGGGATTACCCCCTTGTATGAATTCTTTCAGAATTATTGGATTTGTCCTTGTAGTCTTTGTGTGAGGGTCATAAGTGTTCCTCACAAAGTGTCGCGGGATGGAGCAGCCCGGTAGCTCGTCAGGCTCATAACCTGAAGGTCGTAGGTTCAAATCCTACTCCCGCAACCAAAAAACGCCAATAAATCAAAAGCTTAATTCCCTAGTAAAACACTGGGGAATTAAGCTTTTGCGTTCATGTCAACGCTACGTCACCAAAACGGCTGGGGGCGTGGGTTTGCGCGTATCGATTCCGTGCAACGGCTCCAAGAATTGGCCAAAGGAGCTTCCTGTTCATGCTTGCCGGGGCAGGTCTCTTGTGATGCTCAATGGGAACCCAGAAGCAAGACAGACGAGCGAACCGAGCTCCGCGCCCATCGCGTTGCACAGTGATTGAACTGCGTGTCTTTTCTCCCATCGGTCAGTCGTCCTGAAACACCAGCTCATAATCCGTGCTGCGCCCGCCCGCCGGTCCACGTCGCAGAAGTCCAACATTGATAAGAAGCGCGATATCACGATTTGCGGTATCTTGGGAGCAGCCGCCGATCTTCGCCCATTTCGACGATGTCATCTTCCCCTGAAAACCATCAAGGAGGCGGTTTAAAACTTTGATCTGCCGCGCATTCAGCGGGTGCTTGGCCGCGCACTCCCAGAAATTCGATTTTTGGATTACGTTGATCAGGATCGTATCAGCCGATTGAAACGCTTCGCAAAGAATATTCAGAAACCAAGCAATCCAAACTGTAATATCGAGATCGGATTTTTGCTGACGCTCAAGAAGATCATAATAAGCCGCGCGTTCTCGCTGAATTTGGGCGGACATCGAATAAAACCGCTGTGATGTTTCCTCGGATCGGGCGAGGGCGAGATCTGCAAGCGCACGTGCAATCCTTCCGTTGCCATCGTCGAACGGGTGGATAGTAACAAACCAGAAATGGGCAACCGCAGCCTTGATCACGGGGTCCTGCGCGCTCTCTGCGTTCATCCACTCGAGGAACTGGTTCATCTCACTCGGGACACGTTCGGCTGGGGGCGCTTGGTAATGGATCCGCTCGCACCCGTAACCGCCAGAGACAACCTGCATCGGGCCATTGGCATCGTCACGCCAGCAGCCCACACGGATCTTCGAAATGCCGCTGCGCCCTGTGGGGAAAAGTGCAGCCTGCCATCCGAACAATCGGTCCGCCGTTAGAGGGTCCCGGAACTGTCCCGTGGCGTCAAGCATCATGTCGACAACCCCTTCCACGTGCCGATCCACTGCGGGAAGCGCTCCTACATCCATACCCAGCCGCCGCGCAAGAGAAGAGCGGACCTGCTGTGTGTCAAGTTTCTCTCCCTCGATCTCACTGGTCGTGACGACGTCCTGGATCAGGGTCTCGAAGGCGGCCTCTTCACGCAGTTTGAAGCCCAGCGCTTCCATCCGGCCCAGCAAGAGGCCTTGCAGGTGACGGGTTGAGGCGAGCTTTGCGCTCAGCTCTACTTCGCTCCAGGTGAAGTGCGGCCAGTTCGCGCGTTCCCAAATGTACATCTAATCTCCGCATTTTGTACGGCGATAGTGCTCCTCAATCTCCGCAGAAACAAGCCTTTTCACCGTAAAAAATGCGGCGAAATCGCGCGTATTCTCCGCATGAAAGCGGACCCATTCGCAGGCTTCCGGGCTGTTATCAACAGAATTTGACAGAAAATTAGCTGCGGCACGCCGTTTTGACAACCGAATCCATTCACATATTGCCATCAACGGGCTTTGATTGCTGTCTGCCGTCATCAAGGCGTTTTGGCGGCGAAAATATAAGGAATTTTGCCGTCAAATTATTTAGGTTTGCTTCATTCACTGGTCGACAGGCGCTGCCCGTTTCATTGGATCGCTCCAATCCGTCGGAGGGCCTCCAGCGGCAAGGCGCTTCCGGAAGATTCTATAAGCGTCGGTCTTGCTACCGTATGCCCTCTTCGTGTCGTGCTCGTTGACCCAGCCGTAAATAACTATTTTGGACTTCATATCGTAACGGAAAAAAGACGGAACTGCTGCAGAAACCTCGCCCGCTTCCAACCCAGGTGTTTTGAGCCAATCGTGTTGCCCATGTCGAAAGCAGATGATGTTGGAACTGAAGGGATGACGTGCTTCGTTTATTTCTAGATGGCGGCAAGAATTTTCGTCGGTGGGTTTTTCCGGCAGGCTTCCGGATGCTTCTTCCAGAGCGCCTCGACGGTCGCGACCAGATCGTCATATGCCTTCTCGAAGGCTGGATCCTGCAAAAGGGTTCGGCCGTTGATAATTAGCGCTCCCGGGACATGGCCTTCACTCATGCGTCGTTAAGCGAAGCATCCAGATCGATGTCCATTCCATCCACCAGCTCTGCTGCCCGTTCGGTTGTTTCACCGCCAAACGGCTTGAGGCGTTTGGGGTTCGCGACGATATCTCGCTCGAGGAAACCGAGAAAGGCCTGAACCTCCGGATCTTCTCTGGGCTCAGCTTTTTCAAAAATAACCTGGCCGCTCCGGATGACATAGGCGATCTTGTCTCGTTTCCGGAGATGCAGAGCTTTGCGGATCGCGGCGGGAACCGTGTTCTGATACTTATCCGTCAGGGTCGCTTCGAAGCGGGGTGTTTGTCATCGCTCACGTCAATGCTCCTCAGAATTCAATTGGTCAAAAGGTAATGGAAGATCATTACCTTTTAAAGTTGCCAAAAAAGGCGATTTGCAGTCTTGGAACGCGTCTGACAGTTTTCCTTTTACCAAGTCACCGGATAGAAGGCCATCAACAGACCTAAGCTGGGCGGTAGGGACGGCGTATATGCACATCATGATGACGGTGAATGCCGCCTGGAACATCTGGAACTTTCGGCGGCCCGTTGTCGAGGCGCTTCTGGGCGATGGTCACCGTGTCACGGTTCTCGCGCCTCCCGATGATGCTGTGTCCGAGCTTGAAGGCTTGGGCTGCCGTATGCGCTCGCTGGAGATGAGCGTGAAGGGTCTCAATCCGCTTGAGGACATGAAGCTGCAGCGCCGTTTCAAACGCGTGTTTCAGGATGAACGACCGGATGTCGTGCTGGGATACACGATCAAGAACAACATCTTTGGCGCGCGGGCCGCCCGTGCGGTGAGTGTGCCGTTTCTGCCCAATGTCACCGGGCTGGGCACCGCCTTTTTGTCTGGCAAGCTGCTGCAAACCGTGACCGAGCAATTGTACCGGCGATCATTCAGAGCGCTGCCGACCGTGTTTTTCCAAAACGAAGACGATCGCGACCTGTTTCTT
>Ga0136559_1000106_pt1 | contig 27639 bp, 28 predicted proteins | sample AntRauMeHopE1496_FD_104633 | JGI IMG/M metagenome (GOLD analysis project Ga0136559, IMG submission 104633) | Saline lake microbial communities from Rauer Islands, Antarctica - Metagenome Hop E1 #496 | ecosystem: Environmental > Aquatic > Non-marine Saline and Alkaline > Saline | place... | reverse complement strand
CCACACCTCTTGACAGTACTATTGTACGCAATATGGGTGCAGCTTTTCAGATCCCATTGGTGGATGGCAAGGCGGGATACGCTTACTATTTCGGGCCTGACAAATATAACGTCCTGAAGAAAGTCACTCCAGGTTTTGAGGACAATGTGGACATGGGTTACTTCTTTGTGAGCTGGGTAAACAAGTACATCATTGTTAACCTGTTTGTTTTCTTGGAAAAATTCTTCAGCAACTATGGGGTGATTATCATCATCATTGTATTTCTGATCAAGCTTGCGTTATTTCCTTTGACCTATAAGTCCTATATCGGCATGGCCAAAATGAGGGTAATCAAGCCTGAGATTGACGAGCTGAAAGAGAAGTACGGTGAAGATGCTACCAAAATGCAGCAAGAGCAGATGAAACTCTTCTCCCAATTGGGCGTGAGTCCGATTTCGGGATGTTTGCCATTGGTACTTCAGATGCCATTCTTATTTGCAATGTTCTTTTTCTTTCCAAATGCGATTGAACTTCGGCAGGAATCATTCCTTTGGGCATCTGATTTATCAACCTACGATACTTTCCTTACCCTTCCATTTACGATTCCATTCTACGGATCACACGTCAGTTTATTCACACTATTGATGACTGTGTCGCAGATCGTGTACACGCACTTCAATAATCAGTTGACTACGGTCACCGGACCGATGAAGAACTTGGGCTACATTATGCCTGTCATGTTCATGTTTATCCTTAACTCCTATCCTGCGGGATTGAGTTTCTATTACTTTGTGTCAAACATGGTGACTTTTGGTCAGCAAGCTTTGATCAAATTATTTGTCGATGATGCTAAAATCAGAGCAAAAGTGGACGAGAGCAAAGTGAAAAACGTGAATAAAAAGAAGTCGAAATTTCAGCAAAAATTAGAAGATGCGATGAAAGCAGCAGATTCAAACCGTAAAAAATAAATGAAAAGGAGCCTGTCACAAGGCTCTTTTTTTGATCAATTACTGTGGAAATATTCCTTTTCGACCTTAGAGTCAGGCTGAAAAACCAGTGCAAAAACAACTCGAAATAATTGGCTAAATCCCGTTATAAAATTAGCTAAAAAAAGTTAAACAAAAAGGAGGAAATCAAATAATACTTATTGTAAATCAGTAGGTTGACTTTAATTCAGAGAAAAGGTCACACCAATGAACGCGAATAATTACCCTTAAAAAAAGACCGAAATCACCGTACACGAGCCGATTTTGCTTAATATTGGCATTCAAAATCTCCTTCAAAACCAACATGGGAAAAATCATTGCAATTGCTAATCAAAAAGGCGGAGTCGGTAAAACTACCACAGCGATGAATCTGGCAGCAAGTCTGGCTGTTCTGGAATACAAAACCCTAATAATTGATGCAGACCCTCAGGCAAATACCACTTCAGGGCTAGGTCAGGATCCAAAGTCAATCAATACCAGCATTTACGAATGCATGGTGGATGGCATTGATGTCCGGGAGATTATAATTTCTACCGAAATCGCAAATCTGGATCTTGTCCCATCTCATATCGATCTAGTCGGTGCTGAAGTAGAGATGATCAATATGGAGAATCGAGAGGAAAAAATGAAAGACGTGATCACCGGTCTCAGTGAGATCTACGACTTCATTATCATTGATTGCTCGCCCTCACTTGGCTTGATTACCATCAATGCTTTGACAGCTGCTAACGCCGTACTTATTCCTGTACAATGCGAATATTTTGCGCTGGAAGGTCTAGGCAAACTTTTGAATACCATTAAAATAATTCAAACTAGATTAAATCCGGATTTAGAGATTGAAGGTATTCTGCTGACCATGTATGATATGCGTCTGAGACTCTCCAATCAAGTAGTGGAAGAGGTACGTACACATTTCAAAAACATGGTTTTCGAAACCATCATCCCGAGAAATGTGAAACTAAGTGAGGCTCCAAGCTTTGGATTGCCAGTTATCTCATTTGACGCAGATGGCAAGGGAGCAATTGCATACATGAATCTGGCCGCTGAAATCGCTCAACGAAACGGTCTTACAAAAGTGACTAACTAAATATGACTGATCAAAAACCTATCAAGAAAAAAAGTGCTTTGGGAAGAGGATTAGGCGCACTATTGGAAGACAGTCCTGCCAAGCATAAATCAGATGATTTGCTGCCTGAAGCGGTAAAAACCGGGATATTTGAAATTCCTCTTACTCAAATTCAAGTCAATCCATATCAACCCAGAGTCTATTTCGACAAGGATGCGCTGCTGGAGCTATCCGAATCCATCAAGATGCAGGGGATTATTCAACCGATTACGGTCAGAAGACTCGATTCGGATGAATATCAGCTTATCTCAGGTGAGCGTAGATTCCAAGCCTCAAAACTGGCCGGACTGACCGGAATCCCAGCTTATGTCCGAACGGCCAATGATCAGCAAATGCTGGAAATGGCCCTCATCGAAAATATCCAACGTGAAAACCTGAATGCGCTGGAGATCGCGCAATCATACCAAAGGCTCCTAGCCGAATGCGATCTAAAGCAAGAAGAACTTGGTGATCGCGTAGGTAAAAACCGTACTACGGTTAATAATTACCTCCGATTGTTAAAATTACCACCAACTATTCAGGCTGCGATCCGTGATCAAAAACTGTCCATGGGACACGCAAGAGCTTTGATCAATATCGAAAATGTAGATAATCAGCTTGCTATTTTCAATAAAGCACTTGAAGAGGAATTGAGCGTCCGCAAAGTGGAAGCTTTGGTAAAAGCTCTCAGCGAAGGAAAACCGGAGAAAATCGAAAAGACTGAATTAGACCCCGTAAAAAAATACGAGATCAACAAACTTCAACAGAAGCTCGCCTCACATTTTGGAACAAAAGTGGCTCTAAAGACCAACTCAAAAAACAAAGGTGAGATTAAAATTCCTTTTACATCGACTTCCGATCTCAATCGGATATTAGAAATTCTTGATCTGATTTGACTTTGAAATTCCTCAGACCAAATAGCTTCTTACTTTTCAAGCTACCCTTGGTTGCCTTTCTTTTCTTTGGCTGTTTTTTTTCCCATCATTCCTACGGACAAGTGGAAGCGACTAATTCATTACTTGGGAAAGAAGAAACGTCTGACTTCCCCAACCTTCCCAAAAACCCAAGAAAGGCCACGCTTCTTTCCGCTATTCTACCCGGAGCCGGTCAGGTTTATAATGAAAAAGCATGGAAAGTGCCGATAATCTACGCTGGATTGGTTACCGATATTTTCTTCATTGGGTTCAACAACAGCCGTTTTGAAACATTCAAAGAAGCGCTGATTGCAAAAGACAATAATCAACCAAATGATTTCCTAAACTTGAATAGGCAGGCTTTGGTGCGAAACATAGATTATTGGAGGGGAAACAGGGATCTGTGCTATATTTTACTCGCCGGAATCTATGCTTTGAATATTATTGATGCCACGGTAGACGCACATCTTTCAGGATTTGATATCTCGGATGATCTCTCTTTGAAGATTGAACCAAAGATGGAGCGCTTATCAGCCGATAATAACTTGATAGGCTTTTCTATAAAATTGAATTTTTGAAAATGAAAATACTTCTACTCGGATACGGGAAAATGGGTCAGCTTATAAGTGAGATAGCCGAATCTAGAGGACATGAGATCATCGGGAAAATCTCCATTGATACTACTGCCGACTTGGATAGCTTGGATCATTCACTTGTGGACGTGGCTATCGAGTTTAGCCAACCTGAGGCTGCGGTGTCAAATATTAAGTGGGCCTTGGAACATGGAATTCCGATTGTATCTGGTACCACCGGTTGGCTGGATCACAAGCCAGAATTAGAAAAATTGACCATTACCAAAAACGGAGCTTTCTTTTATGCATCCAACTTCAGCATCGGCGTAAATATCTTTTTCAAAGTAAATCGGTTTCTGGCAAAATTGATGAATGAAACCTCTAACTATTATACCAGCATAGAGGAGATTCATCACACAGCCAAAAAAGATGCGCCCTCCGGTACTGCCATCACTTTAGCCGAAGGGATCTTGGCAAATAATGATAAACTATCAGCCTGGAAACTGTCCGATCAACTGAACGAAGACGAACATTTACTTCCGATCCGATCCAAACGAATTGATCCGGCTCCAGGGACCCATATTATAAGCTATTCCTCTCCTATTGACTCCATTGAGATCATTCATACTGCTCATAGCAGAGAAGGATTTGCGCTTGGCGCAATATTGGTCGCTGAATGGATCCTGGATAAGAAAGGGGTACTTTCTATGGATGATTTTCTATCTTTCTGAACTTTAAACTAAACATGAGTAAATCACAAGCAAAAAAATCACCGGCAAGAGAGTGGCTAGATGCCCTTGTTTTTGCCGTAGTCGCAGCTAGTTTGATTCGTTGGCTACTGCTAGAACCCTTCACTATTCCTACCGCCTCGATGGAAAAATCGCTCTTGGTAGGAGATTTTCTTTTTGTAAGCAAAATGCACTACGGAACGAGGTTCCCAAAGACTCCGATACAGATGCCACTGACTCACCAAAAAATCTGGGGCACTGAAATTCCGTCTTATAATGATGCCATTCAGCTTCCTTATTACAGATTGCCTGGTTTTGTTGATGTGGAGCGAAATGACGTGGTGGTATTCAACTATCCTGTAGAATTTGAATACCCGACCGACCTAAAGACAAACTATATAAAGCGAGCTGTAGGGATTGCAGGTGACATAATAGAAATAAAACAAGCCGATCTGTATGTCAATGGTGAGGTGGCATTGAAGCCAGAGGAAATGCAATACTCCTACGATGTGACTACTAACAGACCTTTAAACGTGGAGTTTTTCAAGGATTATGGGATCAATCAGGAGAGCTTCGGAACCTTCTCCAATGGTTCAGGCTATCTTGTATTTGCTACTGATGAGGTCATCAAACAATTAGAAGCATCACCAGTGGTGACATCTGCAACTAAGAGAATTCAGTCTACTGGAGGTGAAACAGGAGTATTCCCAGACGGTAACCCTTTCGGATGGAATCGTGATAACTACGGTCCGCTAAAAATACCCGGCGAAGGCTTGACCATCGAAATGAACCCCGATAACACGTTGAGATATGGCTCTACCATAAAAAACTACGAAGGATTAGAAAATGTAGAATTAAAAGAAGGCGGACTTTTCATTGATGGGAAGAAGGTAGACAGCTATACTTTCACTCAAAACTATTACTTCATGATGGGCGACAATCGCCATGATTCGCTGGATTCGAGGTATTGGGGATTTGTACCCGAAGACCATATCGTAGGCAAGGCTTGGTTTCTCTGGCTCTCGCTGGACAAGTACGAATCAATGTTTAACAAGATTCGTTGGAACAGATTCTTCAAAGGAATCGAATAATAAAATGCCTCGGGAACCTCCTGAGGCATTTTTTTTTGAAATTCTCCAACTTTTTTGAGCACTCGGAGAGATATCGGAAGTATTAACCCAAAAGGTAAAATAGGCTTGATATTAAGTTACTGAGGAAGGTGACGGGTTTTTTAGCTGTTTTGGTTTTCTCAATCAGCGGCGTCGCGACTCAGCAGATTGTTAAAAAAAATCTGTGATCTTATACAAACTATGTCTGAGAGATATACTCTACTTGCAGTGATGCAGTTTATGTCTTCACTTGCGGCGATTGTAGTTTCACCAATATTCTAAAGATCAAATTCCTTTCAGAGGTAAGATTATGGTTGGAATCGTCTAATCGCGTTTCACAATTCTCGAATACTTGTCACCAATTAATTGGTTGTTTTCCATGCAAAACTAAGTAAGCATTTACTTGTGAAAAATGTCTACATCCGAAAAATCCACGATAGGAACTCAGTGGACTTGGGTGTGGCGCTTCCAAGATCAAATGTTTGGATTGATCGATCAAATCGGCTTTTTTCTGAGCATATGCTCCCCATAGCAAAAACACTACATTCTCCCGCTGCGCACTGATTACTCGAATAACTTCATCAGTAAATTCCTCCCAACCTTTCTTTTGATGGGAGCCTGCTTCATGAGCTCTGACTGTCAGCGTCGCATTCAATAAAAAAACTCCCTGATCTGCCCAGCGAGTCAAATCACCATTTGGTGGCACATCTTTACCTATATCCGATTTAATTTCCTTGAAAATATTCAAAAGACTAGGCGGGAAAGGAACACCTGACTTGACAGAGAATGAAAGTCCATGTGCTTGATTTGGGCCGTGATAAGGGTCTTGACCCAAAATAACGACCTTCACCTGATCCAGCGGCGAATGATTAAAGGCATTGAATAAATCTTTCCCATTTGGGAAAACTTTTTTGTTTTGATACTCGTCTTTCACAAAAGAAACTAGTTCCTTAAAAAAATCCTGCTCAAAAACAGTTTTTAAGAATTGTTTCCAAGCGGGTTCAATTTGTACGTCCATGGGCAATTATTGAATTTGGAATTGTATATTTGAAACTTTTAAACCTATAATCATAATGGTAACAGCAGTTACAGACGGAGTACAAGTCAGTGTGGAAGTCACCTATCAAGCTGAGTTTTCTAGCCCTCACCAGCACCATTTTGTATTTACCTACAAGGTAACTATTGAAAACAAAAGCAACCAAACTGTTCAACTTTTAAGGAGAAAATGGGAGATTTTTGATGCCGCTGAAGCTTCTAAGATAATAGAGGGCAATGGAGTTGTAGGACAACAACCTATACTGGAGCCAGGAGATTCTCATAGCTATGTCTCAGGCTGTAATCTGAAATCTGGATTAGGGAAAATGAAAGGTTCCTATTTCATGGAAAGACTAATTGATGGCAAAAGCTTTGAAGTTGTGGTTCCAGAATTCCAGATGATTGCTAACATTTTTCATAATTAGTTTGAAAAAAAAGGTCTTCCCCTTTATATCCTATCTTATATATTGGCTTAAAAAAGAAGATCAGTACTCCCTACAGTCTCCGCTACTGTACAATCTCTACGGAAACTTGTTCAAATTTCGATCGGAAAGAAAGAACCTTGACCTTGAAATCGAGACTTACCGGAAGCAGTTGATCCAAAATCAGGAATTGATCCCTGTATTAGATCTTGGAGCAGGATCCAAAAGAGTGAATACGTCCATTCGCAAAGTGGCCAAAGTCACCAAATACAGCACAAGCAACAGGAAATATGCCCAACTCCTCCAGTACTTTTGTGCCCAGACGCCGGCTGAAATTGTGATTGAATTGGGGACATGTGTGGGCATCACTACACGATATCTCAGCCAAGTGACAAGGATGCAACTTTTGACTTTTGAAGCATCAGAAGCTTTGATTCAGGTAGCCAAGACTGACTTGAATCTGACCAACATCCAATTCGTGGTGGGAGATATTAGTTTTACTTTGCCACAAGAACTCGAAAAAGTAGATAAAGTGGATTTCGCATTTATCGATGCAAATCACACTTACCAAGGCACCCTAAATTCTTTCAATGAAATAATTTCAAAAATCAATTCAAATTCCATTATCGCAATTGGTGATATCCATTGGTCCTATGAAATGCAACAGGCGTGGACTGAAATCAAACAAAGGCCTGAGGTGAAATTGAGCATGGATTTCTTTGAAATCGGTATTATACTATTTGTGTTTCCAGGTGAAAAAAAACACCTTGTCTTAGACTTTTAAATTCTCCAAGATTAAGAAAAGCTCCGACCCCAGCCGCTCGGGGATCGAGTTGAAGCAAGGAGCCGCAGTAATAATTTTAAATTCAGGCTCAAACAAGGCCAAATATTCAGACCGATTTCCTCCAAAAGGAGGTCCTTTGAAATCAAATTCCCGATCAAACCAAACTCCTACCAATTTACCTCCGGGTTTCAAAAGACTTTTCATTTTGGATACATAGTGCGGACGAAGATGAGGTTCCAAAGCACAAAAGAAAGTTTGCTCAATGATCAAATCGTATTGACCCTGATGATCAAAAAAGTCAGTTACTAGCATTTGTTCAGCTGGAAAATCTGTATTTCTTTCTTTGAATTTTTGAATTGGCTCAGAAGAGATATCCAACAAGACCACATTCTGAAAGCCTTGATTGAAGGCGTATTCTACTTCGTAGGCATTTCCAGCCCCTGGAATCAAGAGTGCCAACTCCTTATTTTCAATTTGGTCTAAATATTGCAAGATCGGCGGAGATGCAAACCCAATATCCCAACCAGTCCTGCCCAATCTGTACCGGTCTGTCCAGTAGTTTTCGTCCAAAAACATCATATTCCCTTTAAATTAATTCAGCTATGAATTCAGAATTTGAAAAAAATTCGCCTCAAAAAAAAGACCAAGGTAAAAATATCATCATTATTGTCTTAGTCCTACTTGTGATTATCAGTGGTATCAAACTTTACACTGACTATGTCGATCGTACCAAAAAGACGGAAGAAATCATCGTTCTCTCCACAGAAAACAATGAGCTCAACATCAGAATAGACTCCGTGACCTATCAGCTGGATCTTAGAATCCAAGAAATCGAAAAACTGGGAGGTGATATCAAAGCATTGGAAGAAGTGAAAACTCAACTGGTTGCAGAGCGTAATTCATCCCGTCAGCGGACTTCATCCGAAATTGCGGCCCTGAATACCAAAATCAATTCATATAATGGGTTGATAGCTGAGAAAGATCAAGAGATCTTAGAACTACGAGCGATGAATCAGCAGCTTTTCTCAGAAAATCAAGATTTGAAGACTACGCAGGCAGAGATTGAAGGGGAAGTAGCGCAACTGAACATCCAAAGAGAAAATCTGCAAGCCAAAGTGAATGTAGCTTCCATGCTCAAAGCAGAAAATATCTCTATTGCTGCGGTTAATTCCAAAGGTAAGGAAAGAGTAGAAACCACCAAGGATTTCCGAAATCGACAGATCGAGCGAATAAAAGTTAGCTTCAAGCTATCTGACAATAAAGTGGCTGAGAAAGGACCAAGAAATATTTATGTTCAGGTTTTGGCACCTAGCTCCCAGCCTATTTTCGATGTGGCCAAAGGATCGGGGACTTTCATGATGAACGGCAATGAGCAATTCTACACTGTAAAGCAGGATGTGATTTTTGACAATTCAGGCAAGGATCTCGTGTTTTACTACGAAAAAGGCTCAGAGTATGTCACAGGAGAGCATGAGGTTCGCATTTTTGTAGACAACTATCAGGTTGGCTCCAAGAGTTTTACCGTGAAATAATCAAAAGCCTCCTTCGGGAGGTTTTTTTTTGACTTTTTACTTGAGGTTCATTTCGATAAGGATTTGGATAGCAGCTGATATTCTCCTACTTTTGCGGTCTGTTTATTCAAATTCCTTAAACACATTACAAAATGTTCCAAAGAAATTATGAGACGGTATTCATTATAACTCCCGTTTTGTCTGATGTTCAGATGAAGGATACCGTCGACAAGTTTGTAAACTTGTTAAAAGAAGAGGGAGCAGATGTCATTAATGTGGAAAACTGGGGTCTTAAGAAGATGGCTTACATCATCGATAAGAAGACGACCGGTTTCTATGTGATGGTTGAGTTCAAGGCCGATCCAACGATCATCCGTAAATTCGAATTAGAATTTAGAAGAGATGAAAAAGTGATGAGATTCTTGACGACTGTTTTGGACAAGCATTCAATTGTTTATGCCGAAAGAAGAAGAAAAGGAGAGTTTAACAAAAAAGTTGAAGCTAAGGAGGAAGCTGCCAAATGACACTAGTAAACGAGCCAATCAATAGAGGCGAAATCAGAAAAAAGTATTGCCGATTCAAGAAGCACGGCATCAAGTACATTGACTACAAGGATCCAAATTTCTTGTTGAAATTTGTCAATGAGCAAGGTAAAATCCTTCCTAGAAGACTAACAGGTAACTCTGCGAAGTTTCAAAGAAAAGTGGCTCAGGCCATCAAAAAAGCAAGACATTTGGCTTTGTTGCCATTCGTAACCGATGGGTTGAAATAATTTCTTGTATCGTCTAACAATAAAGCACATTACAAATGGAAATCATTCTAAAGACAGACATCAAAGGTCTTGGCTATAAAAATGACTTGGTCGACGTAAAGCCAGGTTACGGAAGAAACTACCTTATTCCTCAGGGATTTGCAGTTTTAGCAACAGGTTCTAACAAGAAAATTCTTGCTGAAAATATCAAGCAGGCGGCTCACAAGGCAGAGAAAATCAAAACTGAAGCTGAGAATATCGCAGAAAAAGTAGAAAGTATCACTTTGGAGATCAAAGCAAAAATCGGCGAGTCCGGTAAGATCTTCGGAAAAGTGACGACGCTACAGATTGCTGATGCGCTAGCCACTCACGGAATCGATATTGATCGTAAAAAAATCTCTATCAATACGCCAGTAGATGGTGCAGGTGAATTTATTGCAGATGTAGATCTTCACAGAGAAGTGAAAACAAAAGCAAAATTCATGGTGGTAGCAGAGTAATACCAATCTTGAAAAGACAAAAAACCCCGATGAATCGGGGTTTTTTTATGCCTTTTTGCTCCTAAGATTAATTCAACGCCTTTTCCATAGTTTCAATCAACTTCTTGGAAACTGCCTTACTGTTTGTTTCTCTTGCTTCTTTCAAAAGCGCAATAGCTTCTTCGCCCTTTTGGATCACTCCTATCGGATTCTGATCGTTTTTGAAGCTCACCCAGCACCAGGATAATTCGGCTGCCAAAGTTTCGCCCCCTTTTACTTTCTCTAATTTCTGAACGACCTCAGGAACGGTTTTCTCCAATTTCTCAATTTGCATAGTTTCTAATTTTTGGTGGTTTGATTACTAAATTTGAAACAAAACTGAGTAATTATTTTAGATTTTACAATTTAATCAGCTCAAAATTAGTACGATACGCTCTCTCAATCGATTGCAATGCCAATCCTACCAGAATTTTATTTTCCATTTAGCCTTTTTATGAAATTTGATTATCCGCTACTTTACCAGTAGGCAGAAGAGACAACAATAAAATTTGTAGAAAATTGATAATTAGGCGTTTAGACTTGCCTAGCCATGGCTGGTCTTCTCTTCCTACCGGCAGGCAGGCGTCTTCCCTGCCTACGGCAGGCAGGCGGCTTAGGTACCAATAAGCAAAGAAAATAAGGCTACTGGCATCATTGCGGATACCCATGTCTTGAAATAAACCATTCTTAGTCAATAAGTTAAAATCAGTCCTGAGAAAGCTGAAATATCAAAAAGCAGCGAATGTGGAAAATCTTCAAAGCCACCTTCTGCCGATAGTTCCGATTGACCCATTTCTGCAAATTCCTCATCATATCCCTTCCAACTGCTGTTAAATCTAACCTTCCAATTCCCTCCGGAAGGCGCTCCTATGCGATACCCTTGATGACTTTGTGCGGAAAAATTCAAAATGACCAGCACTGGACGATCCGGGTGATCTCCGTGAGTCCTTGTGAAGGCCATCACAGACGATTCATTGTTGAAATGCATAAGTGAAGTCAAGGAGCCTGTAAGCCCAACAGATTCGTCTCTAAGACCAAGTCGAAGATGAATCAGATCGCTATACAGATTTTTCAAACCATCGAAAATATCGGACCTACTCCAATCCAAAGGGATGTCATCCCTGAAGTAGCCATCGGAAAGGAATTCCTGACCTTGGAAAATCATAGGAATCCCGGGAGCAGTAAATAGTGCAATCGCCCCTAAGACGGATTTCTTCTTGGCAAATTCCCCATCTGCTTTCCCAGGCTGAATCTCCTCGGGCAATCGTGAGGATCCATTTGCTACCTCATCATGTGATTCGGTAAAAATCACCCGCTGAAAGGAATCTCCATTGAAAGTTTTAAAAATAGATTCAGCGAAACTGTCGAGCGATCGATTTTGCTCATCAAATTCTAATAACAGCTGCTTGATTTCGTGAGAAAAGCCGGTTCCCCATTGAGAGTGAAACCCAAGTCCTCCCGATTGAGTATCGAGTGTCACAATAGGATCCATTTTGAGATCTTCTGCAATCAAAATTTTCCCTGGCAGTTCTCTTTTGATTTCTTCAGTCAGGCCTTGTAAAAACTGGAATCCTTCCTCAATCTGAGTCTGCTGATCGGGAGTTTCACCTTCCAATAATCGAATAATTGCAGTAGCGTCAAATCGTAAGCCATCACACTGGTAGCCTCTAAGCCACATCATCGCATTGTCTCGCAGGTAATTACGCACTTCTTCCCTTCCATAATCTGGTCTGTTATTTCCCCAGGGAGTTTTCGCACGATGATCATTGTAGAAATAGATCCCTCCAAGATCATTTTCCTGCCATCCATCAAACTGCCACAAATCCAGATCGTCAGGCCCAAAATGATTGTAAACCACATCCATGATCACTGCGATGCCTCGAATATGGGATTCAAACACAAAATGTCGCAACCCTTCAGGACCTCCATAGGAGCCTTCTACTGAAAAAGGAAAGCTTGGATTATATCCCCAAGAGTGATCTCCCGGAAACTCCATTACAGGCATTATTTCAACGGCATTTATTCCAAGGGACTTGAGATAGTCTAGCTTCTCTGCTGCTTTGTAAAAATTGCCAACTTGATTTTCCTCTAGTCCTTCCCGATTGAATGTCCCAACGTGAAGTTCATAAATCACCAACTTATTCATACTTGGCATTTCATAATCGTGAGTTTCGTATCCCTCATATAAGTCAAAAACTACTGAGTTCCCATTGCTATGAGTCATTTTAAGCGCGTACGGATCTGACTTCTGAATTCTTCCGGTTGGAGTTTGAATCGCGAACTTATATTCATCGTTTACTTTTGCATTCGGATGATGAAAGGCCCAATATCCGTCATCTTCGTGCTCCATTTCGTCAATATTGTCGTCCCAGTCATTGAACGACCCAGTTATAAATACCTTTTCGGCATGTGGAGCCCAGACTCTAAAGGTCACGCCTTCGGGACCTACTATGGCTCCCATTCCGGAATATGGGGTTTTGCTCATGTGACAATAAGTTTAGTGGTAATCAATAGTTGGTTTGATGTAATGCAGGGAGATTTCTCGAAACGCTAAGCATGGAGAATCAATTTGGAGAATGAATATTGATCCAACTCTCTCACAATTCTTCAGTTGTACTTTGAGTAGGCAAGTGTATATATCTTTTTTACTATGAATGTTGAAATTCGTATTTTGAAATGATCCTAGCATTCACAAATTTAAAGCCCAAAATCATGGGGAAAATTTGGAATTATTCAAAAAAAGTAGGTGAAACATGACGTCACACCTACTTTTAATATTCATAAATTAATTCATTCAAAAACGAATTAGAGCGATCGAATTTTCTCCGCAATTTCATCTTTGGTTTTTCCTACCCGTTTTTGGACTCTCCCCCAAAACTCATCGTCTTTACCTTCTACATATTTCAAATCGTCATCGGTGAGGTCACCATAAGCTTGTTTGAGTTTTCCTTTGACGACATTCCAATTGCCTTTCAATTCTGTAGTATTCATGTTTTTATAGTTTAAATTTCGTCGTAATTCAGCCTTTGATCAGTCGAAAAAGCACAGCAACTACTGCCAAAACCAGAAGGATGTGGATCAAGCCCACTAGGCTGTAGAAAAATACTCCAATTATCCATCCGATCAGGAGGATGACAGCGATTACATATAATAGAGAGGTCATAATAGTTTTTTTGTTTGTATTACTGAAGTGATTCAATCGATATGCCTTGTTAGTCATAAAATTCAAAACAGCCTTTTAAAGCTAAATTTGTGGGTTTTTATCGATTTTGAAAGTTTGATTATGAGTTTTTTGAGTGCTTAATGAGGAGTATTTTTCCCATTGAGAGAAGCAGGATGGCTTGGGCTTTTTAAATAGATAATATTTAGGTTTCATCCCTACAATGATCAGTATGCCCATTGAACTTATTAAATGTTCAATTCTCAAACTCAATTTTCAATTTTCTAGTTTGAGCACTTCACTGATCATTATTGGCACTTTATGCAGACGGGCGCTATTTCCTTGATAACTGTATTTGTCTAGACAATTACCGAGATGTCTATTGAGCACCTTTTGATTTTCAATTCTCAGATGGTACAGCCACAAATGAGAGGCTGTTCCTTGGTTTTCTACGTAGCTAGAAACTCAGATCTAAGAGAGAATTAATTTTTCACTCTGATTTTAAGTAACTTATTTAAATATCTGAAAAACTTTAAATTCCAATTTGGAAAAAAACAGCTAAGATTCTACCTTTGTCACACTTTAAGAGAAGCCCAGTGCTTTTCACTAGTAAACTGGCTTATGGTGTAACTGGCAACACGTCTGATTTTGGTTCAGAAGAGTCCAGGTTCGAGCCCTGGTAAGCCAACAAAAAGCCCTCATTCGTAAGATTAAGGGCTTTTTTTATGCTTTTCAAATATTGGAGCTTGATATATGCTGATTTTATTTTCTGGAGCGTTTTACTTCAAAACCCGGAGTCGATACCCATTCATCGCATTTTTTCCCAAGTGCTCTGTCAGTCTATAATTGGCAATAGCACCAACCCCAGCACCAACTATCGGAATTAGTTGAGCTAATTTTGCCAAGTCGATGTAATCCCGATAATCCAGTTGGAACGTCCTCCAATCAAAGACTCCCAAATCCTCCGGAAGCTCATGGCGATAGGTCTCCCAATTTTCTAAAAGTCCGATTAGATCGTTTCTTCTATTTTGACTGGAAAAACTTAGCTGAAAAATATATAGGAGATACAAGCGCTCCTGATAGCTTTTGGTATCCACGCCATACAGAGCCGCGATATCAAACAACATCTTCATCTTGATGGTCAAAAATGCCGGAAAATCAGCAAATCCCATCAAAATCCCTCCAGCACCAGTCACAGCTCCCTCTACAGACGCCGAATTACGATACCACTTGATTCGACTCTTGACTTTGAGCTCTCGGGCTTGTAAGGAAAGATCATGGGCAGGATTAGGTACTATCCAGCTCGAGCCGGTGATGACCGCTTTGACCATATTTTCTATCGCAAGTGTGATGGTTTGATGCACTTTTTCAGGAATCCAAGTATTGATTTTGCTTTGAATTCCATGCGTGATTCTTCCGGTGATACTGGGTGGTTTTTTCATTTGAAAAAGCCACAAGCCCAGCTCAGCTCTGACGTAATGTTGATAGTTTTCCATGATAGCTCGATTTCCTCTTTGATTGTATTAGATGTGTACAAAGTCCAGAAGTTGGAGTACACTTCCCACTACTGTACGTCTATACTTTATTTCCAATCAAATCCGGGGCGAATAAATTTTGGATAATCGGGAATATCAATCTTTAACTTTTTTCTCATTTTATCCAATTTAGCAAGTAGTCCCAAGATGCGATCATCATCAGGCATTAGCTTAAAGATTATTCCCCAGGCTCCTATGCTTCTTTCGATAGCGATCGACGCGATCTTCGCAGTTCCCAGATTCCCTCGCTCCTCTATTGGATAGTCTTTCCAAAAATCATCCCGACCATCTGCAAGTACTCGATGGATCTTTACCGCTATGAAAAATAGATACCATTGGATAACTTCGAGAGATTCTTCCAAGTCTTTAACACTATTCTCAGCCTCAACATATGTTATCGCTCCCAAGGTGGCAAATTCTTGAAGTTGAAGAAGATAATCTTTGGTCGTATCGGATTCAAGCCAGGCTCTTCCCTCATCGAGATACTCATCAGACCATTTCGTCAGTGGGTTCTCTGAGTCATTTTGATCCAATGTGATAGACTCAATTTTGTCAGTTTCATTTTCTTCCAAAACCATCTCTAGGTCGATCCCCAGTTCTTCTGCATTTTTCTGAAGCAACTCGAGAGTTTCCTTGAAATTATCAGATATCGCCTCCCAAACATCCTGGTCTGGATTATTCTTCTTTCGAGTTTCTTCCTTTTCAAATACACGACATCGGGATGTAAACGAACAGCGCTCACACCATCGGTCACACCAATTGTAGATTCCTGAGATAAATAGATCGTCTTTCATATTAAAAATTTTTTGAAAATTTACTCAAACTAATAAAGAGTCTTGTATAAAAAAACTAATCTGAAATTGTATATCCGCAATTCCCTCTACTTTGATAAGGTTGACTTCGTAAACTAACAGAGCGTCGTTAGTCAGAATAATTCAACTGGATCTAGATCTCAAAACTATAGAAACTTGAAGATTTATGCCGTTAGTCAGAATTATAACAGTAGCCTTATTTCCTTTTAAGACGCCTGCCTGCCGGTAGACAGGGAAGACGCCTGCCTGCCGTAGGCAGGGAAGACCGAAATGCCCAAATATCAATTTGGCACCCAATTATATTCTTGCCTTTTTTGCTTACTGGCAAAGTAGCGAATAATCATAAATCTGGGTTACAGATCCAAAACAGAAATTCGGAAGCACAAATTCTTCACCGCAGTGGCGAAGGCGTGCTTGGAAAATACGCTAGAAGCCGAAGCCTGCTATTTGAAAAATACGCTCAAACCAAATACGCCATTAATCTGGCGCCTTTTCCTGGGATCTCTGAGTCCGTAGTGGTGAATAAAGCACACAAAAAAGCTACTCCCCATTGAATGAGAGTAGCTTTTTCGCAATTATTCTAAAGATTATCAGTGATACAATCCGTTGAATAACATCTTAAATGTACCATGTGATTGTGCCCTGAAAGTAATCTCAGGACCAAAGGCGTAGAATTTTCCTTTTCCGACTTTTGCTTCAAAAGCAGTTACACCGTTTCTAAGATAAGATTGTCCCCATGCCCAGCCACTTCGTAGCGGCTCTTCCTCTCCAAACCAAGCAATCGGGCGGACGCCTTGATTGGCTGCATTGGGAGATAGGGTAAACACCGGACTTCGATTGAACATGACGTAGGCTGTTGAATCCATCCCGTAGTTAATCGGTACAGAATTGTCCACGTGCATTTCCAATACAGATCCTGGGATGTAGTATTTCTCTCCACTTAGTGGCTTGCTTACTCCCTTTTCATTCAATTCCACTAAGGCATCATTCACCGGTAAACCCAAGTGAAAAGCCAAATCGGTGGCCGAACCTACGGTGATGATCTCACCGCCATTCTCCAGAAAGGATTGCAGCTGCGGTACAGACTCCGCTTTGGAAAAACTGCCAAGCATGTGATGATATTTTTCATCGATTTCCTCAGCTTTTGGCAGTGCTCTTCCATAGCGTCCTTGATTGGGCCCAGGAATACCCGGACCAATGAATAAAATCACATCATATTTCTCATCCAAATTCCCTTCATTGATCTCTTTGGCAAATAACAACTCGTAGTCAAAGTGAAACTGCTCCAACATCCATCGCACCCAACCTGATGGCATTGACCCACCATAGTAGTCATATAAGGCAATTCGGGAGGGCTTAATCTCTTTGGCATCTTTCGGCATTGAGCCACTCGCCACTGGGTAGACTCCATATTCTGAAGCAGCTTTGGATAGTTCTTCTTTTGCTCCAGCACCTACATAGAATGATCCTGCCGGCAAGCCGTTGGATGCGGAAGCGGTTCGGTAGACTTTCGCTTTGGACTTTAAAAGATCATTCACCGCCATAAAGCTGTTATTATTCCTAGCATCCAGAAGGAAACCTGATCCAGCTACTAAGGCTTTTGCAGGTGGCGACTGCAATTCTCCGTATGGTAACGCTTCGAAAGGGCCAGTGAAGTCTTCGTACACTCGATCTATCTCAGATCCCATCTGAAATGCAAGTGTCCAACCCGCAGCATCGTATGGTCGAATAGGAGGTCCGCCTGGATATAGGAAATCATTTGGGTGATCTTGTGGCTCAAACATGTCGATCACGTGTGGTCGAAAGGCTTGAGCGGTCTTCACGACATAAGAATTGACCGGATAGGCTTTCCCATTCACGGTAAAATCGCTTGTGGCTTGATGAACTTGGATTCCTGACTTGATCAGTGCGTTCAAGAATTTGATTGCTGTTGGGAAATCGGGTTGATCAGCGGAAAGAATAAATCCGCGTGGATCTCTTTTAGAAGGATCTTTGTAAACGGAGTCATAGAACTGCGTAGGTATTCCAGATCTAAACCCGAAGTAAACATCATCCTCATTTTCTTCTTTTTTCGACTTTTGAGCCTTGGCATAGGCATCCTCAATCGCCTGAGAATTTCGAGGGTACATCGTCCAATTGTCTGAATTCCCTCGGTCAATAGATCTTCGGCCCATGATATAAATATTACGAAGGAGGTCGTCGCCGGTTCTTACCGCATGATTTAGAATTGAATAATTCAGCGATACTGAATAGTCAATGGATGTCTTGAAATGCCAAGGTCTAGGCGTGATCGGGAATGGGTTTGCATTGTTGGGAATCAGACGATCCGGGATCAAGGGAACATTTGAAGGCGTGGGACTACCGATGATTTCGGTCAAAATTCCGATCTGATTGTGATAGTAAGGCGTGGTCCGCAAGCCTCCATTCCACCAGGTTGAAAAGACAGAACCATCCAATCTAGTGTATCCAGCACGATCTTCTTGGTGCAGGCGATTGATCATTGCAGCTCCGACAGCATCCAGACTGGTGATAATCAAGGGATCAAAAACATGATTGAAAGGGTCACGGTACGGAGGTCCGGCGACTACTGTACCAGCAGGTCCCGACTGATGATGGTTGTAGACGATCTGAGGTATCCACTCGATGTAGGTCTGACGGGACATATTCTCCGCCTCGCTCATATTATTCATGTAAAAGTCGCGATTGTTGTCATGACCCACATACTTCTGATAGAGTATCGGAATATTCTGCTCTCGCTTGGTGGGATCTTCATTTCGCATGTACCAGTCAGACATGATTTCCATTCCGTCAGGATTTGCGTGGACGAGGAGGATAATCACTTCATCCAAGATCTTTATGGTCTCAGCATCCGTTCTTGAAGCGAGTTCATAGAGTGTTTGAATCAATTGATGCGGCCCAACCACCTCGTTGGCGTGCAGGCCACCATCGATCCAAATGACTGGTTTGCCTTCAATAACCAGTTTCTCAGCTTCTTCCCGAGTCATTTCTGCTCTGGCAAGCTTTTGAGAGATTTCCTTGTATCGATCTAGTTTGTCAAAGTTGGCAGGCGCGGTCACGATCATCATCGGTTGATCTCGGCCATATTCCGTCTTGCCAATACTGGTCAGACGTACTCGTTCACTTGCATCGGCTACTTTTTTGAAATAGGCCTCAGACTGGGAGTAGTTGGCGAGCATGTAATCATCTCCAATATCAAATCCAAAGTGTGATTTGGGAGTAGGGATGTTCTGTGCATTTAGATTTGCTACGCAAAAAAGCAACAGAAAAAAGAGGGTAATACGTATTCTCATGAGGGTATGGTTTGGTACGAAATAGGACCGAATCTCTAAAATAGCATGAATAACAAAGGAGATGTGGAAGTATGGGCTCTTTCTGACAAAAAATTACAGGATCGGGTTTATATGCCAATAAACTTATCAAATGAACTAGTCCGAAATTCGTATGTAAATTTTATAGTTGGGATCACTACTCTCCTGCTTAGTCTGAAAACCTGCCGCATTGAAGAGTGAAGGACTTAGCTTCCAGTTTTTGAAATCTATTTTCAGGACTCCAATTGGATAAGCTTTATTGATCATCAGACCTACTGCTCCATTTTCACCTTCCAGCTTTAGATCCTCGGTATTTTGAAATTTATCCTCCACTACCAGATTAAATCCGAATCCTTTTTCAACCCCATTTTCTTTGAATTTTTTACTCAAAAGTTTATCCAATACAACAGTTCCGTTTCCCTCGATATAAAGATCTGCTCCAAGGACCGAATTACTGAGATCCAATTTTGCATTGCCCCTCACCAAAATCCGCTGCAAAAGAAAAAGCTCCTCCTCCCCTGTCTGCTTGTATTGATACCCAAACCAGGCTCCTTTTCCATCCAAAATAACCGGATTAATCAGAATAGGGACAACGGAAGTTGGATTTACCAGATGAGGCCTTCCACTCAATTCAATTTCAGGTTCGAATCTATTGTCAGCATTGCTATACCAACTGATTCTACCACCAATGATTTTTACTCGATACGCATCATTGTTGGATAGTAACTGCCGAAGTCTCAATCCCTGAGGTCGGTAATCAATTCGCTGAGAATAAGACGGACTTAGATCCTCCTTTACGAAATTCACATTTTCAAATCGTGCCTCTGATGGCAGACAGTGAAAGGCTGTCACGATGGAGTCTACCGGAAAATCATGAAGGAGCTGAATCGGTTTAATCAATATTACAGATCCATTTCCAACGTAGCTCAAAATCAACTCCACCTCCTGAGCTATTCCTGATTCGGGATGTGCGAGTTGAATACGATCACCTGTCTTCCACATCGATGCGCCTAATCCATTGATTGGGATCCTGGATATAGATCCTGTCAAAGCTGTAGTAGTATTTGCCCAAATTGGTCTCGAAGTACTGCGAATAAGTCCGTGAATCTGCACATTCTTCATCACCAGGTTGACGTTGTAATCCGTGTACATCAAATGCCCGGGAGAGTCATTTCCAAAACTCCAAAAAGCGGTACATCCTCCTACTTCTTTTCCATTCAGAAGATGCGCCAAACTTCCTTTGACTACCTCAAAATGGACTTGATCAAAATCGGCATTGATGGCCTGATCAAGTTCGATTTCTGTATAAGTGATTCGGCGATCGCTACGCAAAAGTCGGCGTTCCGGACTGGCATACTGCTCTGAAAATTGTTCCCATGTTTTCCATTTGCGCTGTGCTGATTTTACGGTATAGCTCTTTCCTTCAAAAGAAAGTAGGTCATCTTTCAAAACTGCCCAACCCCATACTTCAAATCGATTCGGTGCGACTTTTCCAATTAGCCCATTTTTGTGCAGATCACTTGGATCATGTGAGATCATATCCCCGGGGCTAGGGATTTTATCAAAAAGGTTGATCCGATTTCCCGATAGTCCTCGCGCTTGTACATCCTCATCTCCGTAAAGTAGCCAGAAATCGCCGTTGCTATTCAAGCCTATCGTCTTTCCATCGACGATCAGACTTGTAGCTTCAGAGCCAGTGCTTGTGCCTCCGGTCATTTCTTGGCAGGCTAGATGATACCAGGTAAAATCTTGATTTTCGACCTCTACAGCGACATTTGACTTGAATTTGAAGTTTAGATTTTCAAATCTAAAAGGCTTAAGGGATTCCATTTCAATGAAATTTCCCGGCTTGTCTGCCGAAGCGCCAATCCACTCAACCCGAAGTCCCCCTGAAGTTCTTGCCTTCATATTATTGGGATTCTTGCTAAACCAATCTCCCTCAAATCGATAGGTACAAAATTCTGTAATTTCTTTGCCATCGTGGATTCCTCCACCATTGCAATAACCTTGATTTGGCATGGAAAAAGATATTCCTGACCTTAAAAATCCCAGAGAAGCCTTCATCAGATCTCTAATTCGGAACTGATCGTAATTACTGACACGCTTCAGGCCATACTGCATGCTATCAGTAGCTCCGTCATAAAAAAATGTCCCTTCGGGCGTTCCATATTGAACTACACGATGGGAATAAGTGGGTGGTAGATATTGCCAATCAAAATCCAAGTCCACCCTTCCTTGCCCTGGGAGATGAAAAAATGACGTGTTTTCTCCGAAAGTTTCTCGAAAACTAGCTGGACCATGCTCACCCAAGCCGTGCTTGTTACCATTGAAGGCATCGGACATCATGATCTGTAGTGCAGGCCGCTGACCTGTTCCACTCCAGCCGAATCTAAGGGATGAATCCTGACTAATTGAAATTTTTGGAATTCCCAGGCAAGCATAAATTTGACCTGAATTAGCATTCAAAACCGGTTTTTTACGGATGGAATTTGCCCAGGATTCGATTGCAAACTTATTGTCAAAAAAGAAAATCCCATCTTGATCTGAGATTGGTTTTGGATTGGAAGAGTCCCCGCCATTGTAGGCAAAATCCACGATAAGATTGTTTGGATCCAGTACTTCGATGACTCTCGAATAGACGACCGTCATTGCACCCGGGAAATAATTTCTTCCACGATCAGGAAACTGAGTCGCTCCACGATGTATTCTCGATGGTTCGAGCCATTTGCCTACCAAGCTTGGATCAAATCCAGTACCTTCGCCGTTGAAAGTCACCTGAGTTCGGCTTTGATCCAACGCTTGATAAGTCAGACTACCCCAGAACATTTTGAAGAAGGAATGTGCCCCAAACTCTTCGAGTGTATCAAAATCTGCTCCTGGAGCTAAAGGCTGAATGCTATCCGCACTTGAACCAAATTCCCTTACAGAATTAACCTGATCCACTGCTAATAAGGGAGCCATTGCCAAGGAGGCCACAGTTAAGGCTGCAGGTGTGAGACGTTCGCCCTTTTTTTGTTCAATCTCAGTCTGAACAACAAAAACTTGATGATTGACAGTGATCGAATTGATTTCAATAGTTTCTCCATTTTCTGATTGAACTTCAATGGAAATATGGACCGGAATGGATTTGCTCATAAAAAGTATTGGGGTGCAAAATCAGTGGATATTGAAAGTTACAAAATAAGTGGAATGCGACTCTATGAACAATAGGAAACTTTGTGCAGCCATAAAATGCCTTTTGCTCCAAAAACCAAATAAGGAAATGACTACAATTTAGCCACGGTACATAGGAATTGTTACTTTTGTGGTACACGCATCAAACTTCTCAAAAAAAATCCACCTATGTCCGAGGTAAAAATCTTTGCCGGAACCAACAGTAAAAATTTGGGAGAAAAAATCGCCAAAAGTTATGGTAAAAAATTAGGGGAACTTACCCTCTCCAAATTCAGTGATGGAGAGCTTTCCCCAAGTTTCGATGAGTCAATTCGAGGATGCACCGTGTTTTTGGTGCAAAGTACGACGCCACCCAGCGATAATCTTTTGGAGCTTTGTCTGATGATTGATGCTGCCAAAAGAGCAAGTGCCTACAAGGTATGTGCGGTGATCCCATACTTCGGATATGCCCGTCAGGACCGTAAGGACCGCCCTCGTGTGTCCATTGCAGCCAAACTGATTGCCAACATGATCACCTCAGCAGGTGCCGATCGGATCATGACCTGCGATCTTCATGCAGGACAAATCCAAGGTTTTTTCGATATACCTTTGGATCATTTGAATGGATCAGCTATTTTTGTGCCCTATTTGAACTCACTGAGGCTCGACAATATGATATTCGCAGCCCCGGATGTGGGAGGAGTGGCCCGAGCAAGGTCTTATGCCAAGCATTTTGAGGTAGAAATGGTGGTCTGTGATAAGCACAGAAAAAGAGCTAATGAAATCGCTTCGATGCAAGTCATTGGTGACGTAGAAGGAAAAGATGTCATTCTTGTCGATGATTTGGTAGATACAGCAGGTACGCTTTGCAAAGCTGCAGAGATTCTTACCGATAAAGGTGCTACCTCAGTCAGAGCTATTGCCACACATGGAGTTTTGTCAGGGAAAGCTTATGAAAATATCGAAAAATCGAGATTGGTTGAGCTAGTCGTTACAGACACCATCTCAATGAAGGAGCAATCTTCGAAGATTAAAGCCTTATCGGTGGCAGAATTATTCGGCAAAGCAATCCACGCAGTGACCGGGAACACATCAATCAGTTCCTTATTTATTTAAAGAGAACCAATTTTAAAATACATATATATGAAAACACTAGAGGTTATAGGGTTTAAAAGAGCAAATCTCGACAGTGCAAGTCTTACTGAGCTAAGAGAAGCTGGCAATGTTCCTTGCGTCGTTTACGGACCGGGTATTCCAGAGCAGATTCATTTCTACTCTCCGATAATTTTATTCAGAGACTTAATCTACACCCCTGAAGTTCACTTGGTAAAATTGAACATTGAGGGTAAAATTGTAAAAGCGGTCTTGAAAGATGCACAGTTTCACCCAGTAAGTGAGATGATCCTTCATGCTGACTTTGTTGCTTATTCTGAAGATAAGCCAATCAAATTTGAAATTCCTGTTAAAATCGTAGGTAGCTCACCTGGTATTGCAATCGGCGGTAAGCTAGAGCTAAAAACCAGAGTACTGAAAGTAAAAGGTCTTGCAAATGATCTTCCCGATTTCGTTGAGGTAAATATTTCTTCACTCGAATTGGGTAAATCTTTCAAAGTAGAAGAACTAAGTGTAGAGGGTTTTGAAATCTTGACTAGTCCAAACGTTTCTATCGTGACTATTGGTATTCCAAGAGCACTTAGAGGCAAGAAACCTGGCGAAGAAGCATAAATCTTTCTCAAAATCAATTCTAAATCCTGCCCTTATGGGCAGGATTTTTTATTTTCACGGCGTTTTTAGAATAGAAAAATGAAATATTTAATCATTGGTCTGGGAAATATCGGACCTGAATACGAACTCACAAGACACAATATTGGCTTTTTGACCTTGGATAGATTGGCTGAAAAAGAATCCTGCATCTGGACTATTGATCGTCTGGCTTTCAAGGCAGAATTCAAATATAAAAGCAGGACTATTCACCTGATCAAGCCAACCACCTACATGAATCTGAGTGGAAAGGCGATGAATTACTGGATGAAAACACTTCAAATTCCAAAAGAAAACATTCTCGTGGTAGTGGATGATGTGGCTATTCCTTTCGAAAAGCTCCGAATGAAACCAAAAGGAAGTGCTGCCGGACACAATGGATTGAAGAATATCGAGGAACTCACAGGAGGGCAAGTTTATTCAAGGCTCCGAATGGGAATTGGAGATGATTTTCCAAAAGGAAGGCAAATCGATTTTGTATTGGGCAGATTTTCCCCGGACGAATTTGCAACCCTGCCGACCCAAATGGACAAGGCCATCGAGATGATTCTGTCATTCTGCACTATAGGAATCGAGCGAACGATGAATCAATTTAACGATTGAGCATTTCAAATTTTGGTTTTCCATTAATTCGGCATTTATTTGCAATTACTTCAGGAAACTGATTTATAAAGAAGAGGCGAGAGAATAGGCTCGATGACCCTCTGGCAACCATTCGCCGGTGTGAAAAGGTGCCAAACCCTACCCGATTCGGGAATGATAAATTGGCTTACATTTCTAATCCCTTTTTTTATTCTTCAGTCTCACAGGGTAAGGTTTCTCTGGATCATTCCTGAAAACACCTTTAACCCCTCAAGCTGATGAGTACAAATTTTGAAACCAATTCGATCCGGATCTCCCCGTCCAAGTCAAACCAAAAAGAACATAGTGCTCCGCTGTATCTGACTTCCAGTTTCACTTTTGACTCAGCTGAAGAGGCCCGAGCCACTTTTGCCGATGAGATCGAGGGGAATATTTATTCGAGGTACGCCAATCCCAACTCCAGTGATCTGATCCAAAAAGTATGTGCCGCAGAGGGGACAGCCGATGGAATCGCCACTGCATCCGGTATGGCTGCCATGTTTGGAAGTATTGCAGCTTTGCTTCAGCAGGGAGACCATATACTCGCCGCCAGATCTCTTTTCGGATCTACCCATCAATTGCTTACCCGAGTATTTCCCAAATGGGGGATCAGCTCTACCTATGGCGATATAGCGGATTACCGGAACTGGGAAAAGTTGATTCAGCCCAATACCAAGATGCTATTCATCGAAACTCCCTCAAATCCAGGACTGGAAATCATTGACTTGGAATGGGCAGGTAAATTCTCCAAAGCTCATAATTTGATATTGGTAGTGGATAATTGCTTTGCTACGCCGTACCTACAGCAACCTGCGAAGTGGGGCGCCGATATCGTCACTCACAGTGCCACCAAGTACATTGACGGCCAAGGTCGAGTGCTGGGCGGTTTGATTCTTGGAAGTATAGATCTGATCAAGGAAGTACAATTTTTCACCAGGCATACGGGTCCCTCCATTTCGCCCTTTAATGCTTGGATACTTTCAAAAAGTATGGAAACACTTGCTGTGCGAATGGATCGCCATTGCTCCAATGCATTGACAATTGCCACTCATTTTGAAGAGAATTCCGAAATCAATTTTGTAAAATATCCTTTTCTAAAGTCCCATCCACAGTACGATTTGGCTGTAAAACAAATGAGTCAGGGAGGTGGAATCATTACACTGGATCTGAAAGGCGGCGGCTCCAGGGCCCAACGATTCATCGACCAACTTGAAATGATCTCCATCACTGCCAATCTCGGAGATAGCCGAAGTATCGTCACTCATCCTGCATCTACCACCCACAGCAAACTCAATGAAGAAGAGCGAGCGAAGGTTGGGATCACCAATGGATTGATCCGGCTATCCGTGGGATTGGAGCATTACGAAGATATCATTGCGGATGTGACCAAAGCTTTGGATCTGTCAAAATAAATAGTAAATAGGTCGACATATGCTTCCCGACAGGCGAGAAATCTCATGCTTTGGAACAGATTGCTTCGGATTTGAATTGTTCTAGTAACTGAAAGTTTTAGGATCAAATCCTCGCAATGACGTGGTACTTTGCACTACCTGAAACTGTTCTTTGATGTGAAATGAGAATCTACCGCATAGACACCTGCCTCCCAAAGACGGGCAATCTCATGCTTTGGAACAGATTACCTCAGACCAGATTGCTTCGGATTTGAACTGATCTAGTAACCGATAGATTTAGTGCCAAATCCTCGCAATGACGTGGTGCCTTGCGACTATGAAACCTACCAAGTAGTTTGTTTCAATTTGGGGAAGGCTCGGATCACATCGCTTAAGCTGATTTGACCCACCAATTTACCATCTTTGAGAACTGGAAATCGCCTTATTTTCAGCTCCAAAAATTTATGTGCGGCATCAAAAAGAGAGAGATCAGGAGATAGCGTAATCACATCTTTGGTCATGTGCTCGCTTACTTTTCCCGGAAATTTTGGCGTATTAGAATATTTGCCTTTGATGATCTCCCGAAGGCAATCTACCTCTGAGATGATGCCAACTAAAGCGCCGGATTCGTCCACCACAGGCGCTCCTGAGATCCTTTTAGTAGCAAAAGCTTCCATCACTTGTTCGATTGTTACATCAGGTTTAAACGTTGTCAATTTAGTAGACATGTGATCTTTGACCGTGATGTGCTGAATTGGGGCCCTCTTTGGCTCTACCATTCGAACCCCTTGAAAACTTTTCACCATGATTAAAAGCGTTTGATGTGGAAAGAATAACTTACTGAAAAATTAAATAAATAGCAAATAAGTGTTCAGAAAACTCCAATCTTTAAAATATTCAATTGAATATAGGTTTTTAGTAAAATATTATTTGGCGTTATTTTTCAAAATTATAAAAGGTTTCCAGTTTTTTGAAGGTTTTTTATACAAGTCATCAAACTCGAAAGCACCCACTACCAAATCCAAATCACCGTCCAAATCAATATCGCCTTTGGTCATGGTCAACCAATGCGAATCAAATGTGTCGGGCATTACGAAAGGTGTGAATTTGCCTGGAGACTCCTGCCTGAAAAAGATCAAATCCTGAGTAGGTTTCTGTTTCGCATCCGGAAAAAAAGCGAGGGCAAAAATATCCAAATCGCCATCTCCGTCAAAATCGTGAATCTCCAATCCGGTAGCACCGTGCATCGGATAAAACCAGGATTCTTCATACTCATTCTTTCCATTATTGAGAAAAATCCGAACTCCGTGATAATTTTTCAGGATTTGGGACTGATCGGCGTTATCGCCATTTACTAAAATCAGATCCTCAAAACCGTCTCCATTCATATCTTCATACCGAAAATCACTGGAGCCAAAAGCTGGCTGAAATCTCAACACATATTTCGAAGTAAAATTACCCTT
>Ga0136559_1000105_pt1 | contig 27677 bp, 20 predicted proteins | sample AntRauMeHopE1496_FD_104633 | JGI IMG/M metagenome (GOLD analysis project Ga0136559, IMG submission 104633) | Saline lake microbial communities from Rauer Islands, Antarctica - Metagenome Hop E1 #496 | ecosystem: Environmental > Aquatic > Non-marine Saline and Alkaline > Saline | place... | reverse complement strand
GTCCGGATAGTGTTGTGGGTTGGTTTAAATATGCTCCAGAAAATGGAGATAAAGGAAAAATCGAAATAATTCTTCATACAGATGAAGCGCGTCTTCCTTTTAACGGGTTTCAAGCAAATATTGTGGGTAGAGCAAAGTTTGAATTTCTTCAAGAAGAAGTGGAATGGGTTCGATTTTCAACTCCTTTTAATTACTGGACAAGCGGAACTCCTGAATTCGTTTTAACCACAATTGCTGCCGGTGACAGTACTATTTCTGAGAATGGGACAATTCTTTGGGTAGATGATATTTCCTTAGTTTACAATGACCCTACATCAAATTTAACGAACGTAGAAGAGACAGAAGTAGCGATTAATGCTTCTAATGATTTCCTTCTCTTTAATGAAGAATTGATAGCAAAATATACCGTGTATTCAAGTTCAGGTCAACTAGTGCAAACAGGTTTTACGCAACAAAAGGTTCCATTTATACATAATGAGGGCATTTATTTTATAGAAGTAATTACAAACGTTGGAGTAGTTAGAAAGAAGCTGTATATCCACTAAATGCTTGACTCTTTGAGATTATTATTCGCTCTTCTATTTTTGGGATTTGGCTTTACTGCCTTTTCTCAAGAAGGCACTCTCTTTGGACGGGTAACTGATCAAAACGGAGAGGCGCTAATTGGCGCTACGATAATATTTAAGGGGGATGTGACAAGAGGCGCTACGGCAGATTTTGAAGGAAATTATTCAATTAAATTACCCGTAGGTACTCAGAGACTATTGTGCCGCTTTACCAATAAAGTAACGGATACGTTTACTGTTGTAATTGGCGAAAATACATTTACCGAGTATGTCATTGTCCTTGTTGACTTCTCAGATGTTACCGAGTTTGACGGGGTGGATATCCGTGTTGGAAAATTTGACAAGCGTCCTGAAGATATAACAGTTTCTGTGGAGATCATTAAACCAGAAATTATTGAAAATAAAAACACGAGAAGTGTGGAAACCATCTTGGATCAAACTCCGGGACTTAATATTTTGGATGGAGAACCTCAAATTCGCGGAGGAAGTGGTTTTACATTTGGAGTAGGAAGTAAAGTAGCTGTTATCGTCGATGATATGCCGATGCTTTCAGGAGATGCTGGCCGACCAGAATGGGGGTTTATTCCGGTAGAGAATATTAAACAGATTGAAGTAGTGAAAGGAGCAGGTTCCGTTTTAGCAGGAAGTTCTGCACTTTCTGGAGCAATACATATTCGCACAAAATACCCAACGTCGAAACCGCTAACTAAAGTAAATGTTTATTCCGGATTCTATAGTCAGCCTCCATCTGACGATCAAGTATGGTGGACTGGTGCTCCAATGATTGCTGGAACGAATTTTTTACACAGTCGTATTGTTGGTCAGTGGGATGTTGTTGTTGGCGGAAATTTAAATTATGATCACGGATATATAGGTCCACCTGTTCAAGATGAGTTTATTGAACAGTCTTTTCCTGATACGGTATCCAATTTTTCTAATCGCCAAATGAGTTCGAAGAGAGCGCGTGTAAACTTTAACCTCCGAAGAAGGTCTGCTAAAAACCGCGGTCTTTCCTATGGATTGAACGGAAATCTTATGAAAAGCCATTCTCCTTTAATATTTGCATGGCTGAATGATACTTCAGGATTATTTCAAGGTTATCCAGGAGCTACTTTTTTACAAGAACAGTTGCTGTTTAATTTAGATCCTTTTATTCACCTCAATTTAGAATCTGGTTCGAAACATAAATTGAGAGGGAGAGTCTTATCATCGAATAATCAAATTACCGGTAATCAATCGAATCAGTCACTTGTTCTTTTTGGAGATTATCAATTTCAACGACTTTATACTTCGCTCTCGGATTTGGAGTTTATAGGTGGTATTTCAGGTCAATATACAGATTCTTATGCGGAATTATATGCTGGTTCAGGTACTCCAGATAATACATTATTAAATGTTTCTGGCTACGCCCAATTAGAGAAGAAGTTTTATAAAATTTTAAACCTTTCTATTGGAGGGCGAATAGAATATTTTGCGTTGAATGATTCTATAACAGACATCCAGCCTATTTTTCGGGCAGGGGGAAGTTTAAAAGTGCATCAGGAGACCTATTTAAGGATGTCATTTGGTCAAGGTTACCGATTCCCTACAATTACTGAACGATTCATTCAAACCGGTATTGGTAATTTTGGTGTTTTTCCTAACCCAGAATTGAAACCAGAGTTCTCTACCAATAGTGAAGTAGGTATCAAGCAAGGTATTAAGTTTGGAAAAGTATACGGTTACCTTGATATTGCTTGTTTTTGGCAAGAATACGATAATACTATTGAATACCTTTTTGGTTTTTGGGATTTAAGTTCACCTGTTGGAGCTGGATTTAAGTTTTTGAATACAGGAAGGTCTAGGGTTATTGGCATAGATATTTCGTTTTCCGGACAAGCGAAATTGAATAAGAATAACGCGATTAATTTTATTTCAGGTTATAATTATATTTTACCCAAAACGTTAAACCCAGAGTTGATTTACGCAGTGGATAGCCATCCAGTAAACCCTAGAAGTTACAGTTATAATAGCTCTTCGCTAAATCCTGAAGAACAAATTTTGAAATATAGATTTTTGCATAATGTAAAAGCAGATGTGGAGTGGGTACATAAAAAGAAATTTGCCCTGGGTTTTTCAGCAAAGTATTTCAGTAAAATGGAAAACTTAGACGCTGTAATTGATGAATTCGAAGAAAGTACGGCGGTAATTAATACGATTCAAAATATTCGCTACATGGACTATTTTCGGGCGAATCAAAATGGGAACTGGATCTTAGATGCTAGAGTTAGTTATCAGATAAATGATAAGCACAAGGTGGCTATTATTTCTTCGAACTTATTAAATAATATTTATTCTTTAAGACCTTTAAGAATCGAACAGTTAAGAACCGTTATGTTTCAATACACCTTAAAGTTGTAAACTAGTTGCAATTTTCTTTCAACTTCAACATTTCTTCTCCTGACATCATTTTAAAGTCTTCACAGATAGAATCTCGATAGTTAATCAGTATATCCAAACTGTCTTTACCTAAAACAGAATAATCTCTATTGAAGAAACTGGCTGAAAGAGTGTTCACTTCGTCACCTGCCTCAATGCAACGACAGAGTGACTGGTCATTAGAACAAGAAAGTAACGCAAAACTTAGAAGTGCTAACGAATAAATGTTTCTCATGCTACTTGGATAGTACTTTAGGGATTCGGAAATAATCAGTATCTTTTTTAGGAGCATTTAGCAATGCTTCTTCATGCGTGAGTGTTACTGCTGGAATATCCTCACGCAACACGTTTACTTCAGTAGAAATATAAACAAGAGGTTCTACTCCTTCTGTGTCTATTTCGGTTAACTGGTCCATAAAAGAAATCATGTTTTCCATGTCTTTCTTAATGTTTGCTTTTTCAATGCCATCAAAAGATAGGCGTGAGAGGTGAGCAATATGGTCTATAAGATCATCAGTAATTTCCATAGTTATTTTATCGTAACAAAAGTAAGTATTTTTAAAGAGATAAGTTGATTCGCTGGGAATAATAACTAAGCGATGTTCGTTACTTCTTGAGGTAAAACTGAATTTATAGCTTGAAATGTTTTCGTATTTAATTCTTTTTCTGTCAAAAGTTCAACCTTTTCTTTAGTTATAAAAGGATGTATAGTCACCTGAGCTAACCCGGGGTGAGCGAAACCTAGCAAATCTTCTGGGTCAGAAAACAGATGATAGTTATTCTGAAAAGTCAAGGGCAAAATCCCCACTTTAGCAGATTTAGCAAGTTTAAAAGCTCCATCTTTGAATTCCATCAAATAAGGGGTTGTCTCTGGAATACCTCCTTCAGGAAATATGATAATACTCCATCCTTTGGCGATTTCATTTCGAGCCTGTATAAATGATTTAGCTGCTTTTAGCCTATTTTCTCGATAGACAGGAATATTAAGGTTTTTAAAAAAGGTTTTGAGAAGAGGGTATGATAATATTTCGCTTTTCCCCATAAATAGAAACTTATTCTTGGGAAGAATGCTATACATAAAAAAGATATCAAGGTAGGATGTGTGATTTGCGCAAAGTATGTAAGGTGTCTCAATTTTACCTGAGGAGTCTTTAACTTCTAACGCATAAAAACAAACAATTCTCATTATTCTAGACCAGAATACATTCACAGAGAACGTGAGGTGCTTCAGTTTTGGGGTATAAATAAAAAACACGAGCAGTGGGTAAAATAGTAAAAGCATCAATAGAAATAGTACACCAATGTAAAATTTCCAGAGATACGAAACTATTCCAAGTATAAAACGCATGTTGTCGTGTGTTTACTGTTAACAAAAATACACGAATAGTTCAATCAAGGTGATGATATGATAAAAAAAATCCCCGTCAGATGACGGGGACTAATTTTTTTCTCAAATTGCAAGCTGAGAGGTTTTATTATTAATTAAAAAATGAATGAGTTAGTTAACTAACTCTTTTATATAAACTGATGAAAAGTCTAATTGTTGCATTTCATTAGTAACAAACTTACGCACTTTTAAGTTGACCATAGTAATGAAATCATCTGTAAGTAATGGCATAACTACCGCTTCATCGATAATCAATTGATCACATTCTGCAAATAAGGTCATTCTTTTTTCAAGATTGGTTTCCTCCATCGCTTGTTCAAAAAGAGCATCAAATGAAGGGTTGTTGTAATTAAATGGGTTGATATTTATATCAGTTGTACCGAGGTGACCGCCATAAAATAATTGAAGAAAATTTTCTGGATCTGGATAATCAGCCACCCAACCAGTTCTCCAAAAAATCGCGTCTCCCGATCTTACTGCGTTTTCTCTTTCTTCGATGGTACAAAGCTTAATATTGATTTTGACACCTATGTTTTGTTCTAATGAAAACTTAACAGCTTTAGCAAGTTTGTGTGTCCCTGATTCTTCTACCGTATTTACATAAAGATCAACAACTGGAAAACCATTGCCCTCTGGATATCCAGCACTTGATAACAATTCTTTTGCTTTTTCTGGGTTGAATTTATATCCATTCACAGAACTAGAAGGAAAATCTTTCATGTTGGGTACAAATCCATTTTTTGCAGCCCATCCTTCACCTTCTAACCAAGTTTCAATTAGCTCCTCTCTGTCAATGGCTAAATTAAATGCCATACGAACATCTTTCTTTGCGAAAACTTCACTATTGTGTGAAAATCCGTAGTAATTGATACTCATACTTGTTTTAGAATCTACTTTGTGTTTTACATTTTTACCTTCTTGAGCTTCACGCAGTGTCCCTAATACATTTTCAATTTCCTCTACAGGAATGTCTAGTACCAAATCTATTTCTTCTGCTCGAAAAGAAAGTAACTCATCCGCCTTATCTTGACTGTAAGTCATGGTAACTTTGTCTAAGAAAGGTAGTGGATTATTGAATTCATCAGTTCTCCAATAGTTTGGATTTCTAACAAGAACAATCTTATCTTCAGCAAGGGTTTCAAGAGTAAAAGCACCAGTACCAACCGGGTTCGTAATTATAGCTGCTCCATATTTTTCATAAGCTTCTTTAGGAAAGACGCTTAAACCATTGTGCGTGATCAATTTGTCGAACGCAGAAAAAGAAAGTTTCAATTCTATTTGAAGTGTATAGTCATCTATCACCTTAATTCCTGAAACGTCATCTGCTTTACCATCGTAATAATCTTTGGCGCCAACTACTTTATCTTTTAGCAACCAAGAAAGGCTATTCAATTCGTTTTTGGAGCATGCAAATTCAAGAGAATATTTGAAATCAGCTGCTTTCACTTCTCTTCCTTTACCGTTTTCAAAACACGCATTATCATGGAAATAAACGCCTTTAACTAATTTAAAAGTAAATAATTTAGATTCGTTAGTCACCTCCACACTCTCAGCCAATCCAGGAATAACTTGAGTATTACTTGGGTCTATTTTCAAAAGACCTTCAAAGATTTGAGAAGATACCCTATTGGCATATACGTCTGTGATTTTGAGTGGAAAAAGTTCGGAAACTTTTTCTTTCGACATAAATCGAAACTCACCTCCATATCGGACTCCACCTTTGGCTATAATAGTGTCCTCAGTAATTTTATTCTCTTCACAAGCGGATAAAAGGGACAACCCTATAGCTAGAAAAAATACTTTTTTGAGCATGCTTAGTTTAATGTTTGTTTGTAACAAGTCTATCTTACGAAAACAAATATAGAAAATTCGTTGAATAAACAAGCTAACTTTGATAATAATCATTTAGAACGCATCTAATATCCTAATTGATACCTGATTCGGTTAAGTGTTTTTGAGGCAACTGCACGTGCTTTTTCTGAGCCAAGTTGCAGTATTTCATCCAGTTCGTTTTTATTGGACATATAATAATCGTATTTCTTTCTTTCGTTTTTAAATCGCTCCAAAATAAGTGCAAATAGTTCGTTTTTAGCATGACCATAACCGAAGTTTCCAGCTAAGTATTTTTGACGAAGATCTTCATTTTGAGTGGCTGTTCCCATTAGTTGAAAGAGATTAAAAACAGCACATGTATCTGGGTTTTTAGGTTCTTCTAATGGTGTGCTGTCCGTGGTAATCGACATCACTTGTTTTTTGAGTTGTTTTTCTGGAAGAAAAATGTTGATATAGTTGTTACGTGATTTACTCATTTTTTCTCCATCTGTCCCAGGGATAAGCTTCGTGTCTTCCTGAATAACAGCCTCCGGAATAATTAAAAGATCTTTATTGAACTGGTTATTTATTTTTTGTGCAATATCACGAGTTATTTCCAAATGTTGTAATTGATCTTTACCTACAGGTACAAAATCTGCGTCATACAGCAATATATCTGCCGCCATTAGCATAGGATACGAGAAAAGCCCTGCATTTACATCACTCAACACATCAGATTTATCTTTAAAGGAATGCGCAAGGGTTAGCCGTTGGTAAGGAAATGAGCACATCAAATACCACATTAATTCTGTTACTTCTGGTATATCACTTTGTCTATAAAAAACAGTTTTCTGCGGGTCTAGTCCAAATGAAAGCCATGTGGCAGCAACACTATATGTGTTTTCTTTGAGCAGTTCACCATCTTTTATCTGAGTAAGTGAATGTAGGTTAGCAATAAACAAAAAGGATTCGTTTTTAGGTTCTTGACTTAGTTGAATGGCTGGTTGAATTGCACCTAAAATATTTCCGAGATGAGGAGTGCCTGTGCTTTGTATTCCTGTTAGTATTCGTGACATATAAAATGTTTTTTTGCTAAAGATTGAGAATAACTTGAGTTTTTAAGAAATTAAATGAACCACATTCGAAGCAAATAATTTGATAGCTATGGCTAATAGAATTATTCCAAATACTTTCTTTAAAATTGCTATTCCTCCTGATCCTAATAAGCGTTCTATTCTTTTTGTAAGTTTGAGTACCAAATATACTACTAACATGTTAATTACAATGGCAATTAGGATATTAGACATTTCATATTCTGCGCGCAATGAGATGAGGGAAGTCATGGATCCAGCCCCTGCTATTATTGGAAAAGCTAAGGGTACTATGCTCGCAGATTTTCCTGTCGTATTTTGTTCTTTAAATAATTCAACGCCAAGTATCATCTCCATTGCCATGAGGAAAAGAATGATAGAACCGGCCACTGCAAATGATTGAATGTTCACACCAAATAAACCTAAAAGCTGTTCTCCTCCGACTAGAAATAGAATCATTAACACAGAAGACACAATCGTTATTCTTCCGGGGTAAATATCTCCGGATCGTTCTTTGACCTTAATTATAATGGGAATTGATCCAAAAATATCAATTACAGCAAACAACACCATGGTAGCTTTTAGTATTTGATCAAGTTGAAGAGATGAAAAGATGTTCATATTACTTACTTTATAGATTTTATATATCCTTCAATTACGAAGGGAAAGTAGTTGAGTTCTAACGATCGGATTCTAGCCTCTAAAGATTGAACAGTATCGTTTTCCAAAATAGGTGTGTAGAATTGTGCAAGATAGTTCCCCTCATCATATTTTTCGTTTACTAAATGAATAGTGATTCCAGACTGTTTCTTTTTAGCTTCAAGTACTGCTTGATGCACGTGTTTTCCGTACATCCCTTTCCCTCCGAAGTCGGGAAGGATAGCTGGATGAATATTGATGATTCTATCCGGAAAGCAGGAAGTGATATTTCGTGGAATTTTACGTAAAAATCCAGCTAAAATAATTACATCAATATTTTTCTCAACTAAAAATCTTTCTAATAATTTACCATCCTCTATCTCGTTGTTAGCGAATACGCGCACTTCTATTTGCGCTTTTCTAGCCAATTCAATGGCGCCGCATTCTTCCTTGTTAGAGATCAAGCAAGGTATGGTAATTGATTTATTTCCAGCGAAATAATCTATTATCGCCTGAGCATTGGACCCTGTCCCAGAAGCAAAAATAGCCATGCGTGCACTTTTCATGCTGCAAAAATATAAATATAGCATTCATTTAACTTATAAATAGTGTTACTTATTTCCAATCATGCGCCAACCATCATACATCACGGTCTTCGATTTATAAGCTCGAAACGCTATTTTATTTACTGATAATCATATAGTTGATAACTTTTTAGTCTATTGTTAGTCGAAATTCGCAAAAGAAATTTTGATTTATTCAACATAAGTTCTTTCTTTGCAAGCTGAATTAACCTTTTAAAAAGAGTAAACATGTCTGATATTAAGTCAAGAGTTGTATCAATTATTATTGATAAGTTGGGTGTAGAAGAAGCAGAAGTAACAACGGAAGCGTCTTTCACTAATGATTTAGGAGCTGATTCCTTGGATACAGTGGAGTTGATAATGGAATTCGAAAAAGAATTTAATATCGCTATTCCTGATGATCAAGCTGAGAACATTCAAACAGTTGGTCAAGCTGTTTCTTACATCGAAGAGCACGCTAAGTAGTTTTTAGGAGTGTTGCTCCAACAAGTTTGTTTTTAACATTTTAATAGTTCTATGGAATTAAAGAGGGTCGTTGTGACAGGATTGGGAGCGTTGACTCCTATTGGTAACACACTAGATGAGTACTGGAATAATTTAATTGCAGGAAAAAGTGGTGCTGCTCCTATTCAACAATTTGATGCTTCAAAGTTTAAAACACAATTTGCTTGTGAGGTTAAAAATTTTAATGTTGAGGATTTTATTGACCGAAAGGAAGTTAGAAAATTAGATCAATTTTCACAATATGCCATGGTTTCTGCTTCAGAAGCCATGGCTGATTCTCAACTCATGGATTCTGACCCTAATGTGGACAGAATTGGTGTGATTTGGGGTTCTGGAATTGGAGGCTTGAAAACATTTCAAGATGAATGTCAGAATTTCTTCGCCGGAGATGGGACACCAAAATTTAATCCTTTTTTTATACCAAAAATGATTGCCGATATTGCATCGGGACACATTTCTATTAAGTATGGATTACGTGGGCCAAATTATGTGACCGTTTCGGCTTGTGCTTCATCCACTAACGCTATTATAGATGCCTTTAATCTCATTCGATTAGGTAAGGCAGACGCAATCGTTACTGGTGGTTCTGAGGCTGCTGTAAATGAGATGGGTGTTGGGGGTTTTAATGGTCTTCGTGCCTTGTCGATGCGCAACGATTCTCCACAAACTGCTTCTCGTCCTTTTGATAAAGATAGAGATGGTTTTGTTCTGGGTGAAGGTGCGGGAGCATTGATCCTTGAAGAGTACGAGCATGCTGTCAAAAGAGGTGCGAAAATTTATGCAGAAGTTGCTGGTGGCGGAATGTCGGGTGATGCTTATCACATGACGGCTCCTCATCCAGAAGGCTTGGGCGCACGCAATGTCATGCGTTCAGCACTTGAAGATGCTGAGTTGAGTCCGGAAGATGTTGATTATGTTAACGTTCACGGTACATCTACACCTCTTGGTGACATAGCAGAAACCAAAGCAATTCAACAAGTTTTTGGTGATCATGCCTATAATTTGAATATTAGCTCAACCAAATCAATGACCGGTCACTTGTTGGGTGCAGCAGGTGCAATTGAAGCTATAGCCTGTATTCTTGCTGTTAAAAATGACATTATTCCACCTACAATCAATCATTTTACAGATGATCCTGAGATGGATAATAAACTAAATTTCACGTTTAATACAGCGCAGAAAAGGGTGGTTAATGTGGCACTTTCCAATACATTTGGATTTGGTGGCCATAACACTTCTGCCATATTCAAGAAATTAAAGGAATAGTATTTTGGCTAGATGGTTTTCATTTCGTTCTAAAATAAAATCTAAAGAAGACCTTCACCTAATCCGCTTTTTAATTCGCCAATTAGGTTATCGTCCAGAAAATTTACAACTCTTTCGTGAAGCGTTAACGCATAAATCAATTTCTAATAATACGGGAGAATCTTCCAATGAGCGACTTGAATTTTTAGGTGATGCCATCTTAGATGCTGTTATCGCTGAGTATCTATTTACAAAATTCCCCAATGAGGACGAAGGTTATTTAACCAAGTTGAAGTCAAAAGTGGTCAGTCGCCAATCACTTAGTGGAATTGCTCAATCAATTGGTTTAAAAGAGTTTATTGTTTATCAAAAAGGTCGCTCTATCAAACTTTCTACACTTGAAGGGAATGCTTTTGAGGCGCTTGTTGGAGCAATTTATTTAGATGGAGGATTCGAAGCTGTCAAGCGCGCCATTTACCACAACGTTTTCCGAATTCACGTAGACTTGAATAGTCTTCTGGAAAAAGAAATAGATTTTAAAAGTAGATTATTTATTTGGGCACAAAAGAATAAGTTAGATATTGAATTCAAGGTGTTGGATGAGTCTTCACAAAATGGCGTTTGGAGGTATGAAATAGAAATCACCGTGAATAAGCAACCTTACGGAAAAGGGGTGGGCGAGTCAAAAAAAATAGCTGAACAAGGCGCCGCAAAAGAAACGCTGATGTTGATGGGAGAGTTGTGATATAGTGTACTATAATTGTTATTTTAGTGCCTAAATTCTGTTAGGAAATGAAAATTGATATTCAAACTATTTTATTACAGATAATTAAAGAACGCATTACAGGAAGTGATACAATAGGAAATGTGCTTTCCGATGTTCTTCATATTAGTTCTGATGCTGCGTATCGAAGAAATAGAAACGAAACTCCTTTTACAATTCATGAAGTACAGAAATTATGTAAACACTTCAACATTTCTTTTGATGGGCTTTCCGAGGTAAAAGAAAATCAAGTTTTATTTGAGTATAGTCCCTTATATAATTATGATTTTAGCCTGGAGAATTATTTGCAAGGAATGCTTAATGCTTTCCGTAACTTAAGTAAATGTACAAACCCAAAGATAACCTTAACGGCAAATAATATTGCCATTTTTCAATTATTAAATTTCCCACACCTTACGCGTTTCCGCCTTTATTTTTGGGCGAAAACACATTTGCAAATCGAGGAGTATAAAGATGCTCTTTTTGAACAACAAAAGCTTACGGATAATGCATATAGTATGGGCTATGAAATTCTTCAGCGCTACGTTAATACGCCATCGATAGAGTGTTATGATCCCGAATTTCTAAAGGGCTTAGTTAGGCAGATTCAATATTACGCGAGTGCTCATCTATTTAAGGACCCTGAATACCCGTTGCAGTTGTTGGATGAAATGAAATTATTGATAAATCATATTAAGGAGCAAGCTACGCTCGGAAAAAAGTTTATCTATCGCCAACAGCCGCCGGCAAACGGAAACGATTATGAGTTATATATCAATGACACGATTAACGCAGATAATACATTTTATTATGAATCGAAAGAGCAGGATGGATTGTATCTGACGCATAATTACCTGAACTATTTACACACGACTAACCCTACCTATATTTCCGAAAGCAAGTCTATTTTGGAGAAGCAACTCGCGAACTCTAGCCTCATTAGTAAGGTAAATGAAAGTCAACGAAATACCTTTTTCCATAAGCTAGAGAAGCATATTGATGTGATGAGGTCCAAAATAGAATTGGATTTGAGTTTGTAGTAGCATCTTTGTCAATCTAGATAGTTGCGATTTTCGCAAGTTGCTTTTTTTCACTTGTAATAATCAGTTTCTCCATGCTCTGGTATGGCAGTATGTTTGTCTCAACAAATTAAATATTGAGATATGAAAACGAAAATGATTTTACTTACTTTAGGATTACTGATGGGATGGAATGTAAATTCCCAAGAACAAGAAAGAGCATCTATAGCGGTAGCGCTACCTCACCTAGAGAACTTTGATGTTTCCAAAGAAATTGTGGCAAAGTTGATGCAAATAGAGCTCATTAAATTAGATGAATATAGAGTTTACGATGAGTTCGACATGAAGGAGGCAACAGATTCTGATCAGCGATTTGCAACGGATTGTTATGGGAAGAATTGTTTAATTGGTTTAGGAAAAATATTAGGGGTAGATTATTTAGTTGCTTCAAGCATTCTTGTGTTCGGGGGAAAATCGGTTATTACCTTAAAGTTTATTGATATTAAAACAGGCGATATTTTTAAAAGTGATGTACGAGAATTCATTGAAGATGAAAAGGAAGTTCAGCGCATGCTACAGTTGATGATTCGCGAAATGCATGGGATAAAAGTTCACAGTGAAGATATAGCTAGAATCAGTTTTGATGATCAGCCAATTATTAAAAAGAATGTCGGAACTGTTAATAATTCTGGCCCACGCGTTGGCTATTCTTTTTTTACTGGAGAGTTGAGTGAATTTGCACGACGTTCCGAAGAGGATGGCGGTATGGATATTTTTCCTTCGGCTACGTTGATTGGGTATCAATTAGAGAAACAATATATAGGCACAGATAATTTCTCTGCGCTAGGAGAGGTTTTATTTATGGTGTCTGGTTTGGAAAAAGGGTATGCGATGCCTTCCATAACATTAATGAATGGTTTTCGTTTTGGCAAGGCTGGTTGGGAAATTGCTTTTGGCCCTGGCTTCGGGATGAAACGATCGTCTAATGGTTTTTTTGACACAGAAGGTATTTACGGTGAGACGGGTAAGTATTGGAGAACATCAGATTTTAGAAATTCTGGCTTTTACGACCCTGCCTTGGATAATGCTCCGGCTTATGAAGTTAGGCAAACACTAGACACTGAAGGGAATATATTCTCACTGAACACAAGATGGGTAATGGCATTTGGTAGAACATTCAAGGCAGGAGGACTTAATATTCCAGTAAATATATTCTATTCTACTATGAAAAATTCTAGTATGATAGGATTGAGCGTTGGGTTCAACGTGGTGAAGGATTAACCTCCCCTTGAATATAAATTTTATTCATTTCTTGAAATTCAAGTTTTTATACTTATATTTGCACAAGTTTTATGAAAATAAATGGAACGAGGGGACGACAGTCCCCTCTTTTTGTCTTATGATTAACAAGAAAAAAATAGAAGAACTGGCTCAAGAGCGCATAAACGAACTCAATAAGGATTTGTTTATTGTAGAAATTGCTATTTCATCTTCAAATTCAATTAAGGTTGAGATTGATAGTGCATTAGGAAATATAGCAATTGAAGATTGTATCTCAGTGTCTCGCAACATTGAGCACAACCTGGATCGCGAGGAGCAAGATTTCGAATTGCAGGTTTCTTCGCCGGGCTTAGATAAGCCTTTTCGTGTTGTACAGCAATACAAAAAAAATGTCGGCAGAGAAGTGAAGCTCACCTCTGTTACTGGTGAAAAGTTAGAAGGGGTGCTGAAGTCGGCAAATGATGAGGGAGTGATAGTTGAGACTACACGAAAAGAGCGGTTAGAAGGTAAAAAAAAGAAAGTAACTATAGAAGAGGAGCATTCCTTTAACTATAATGAAATAAAAGAAACAAAAATTATAATTACGTTTAAATAACAAGTTATGAATAGCTTAAATTTAATTGAGTCCTTTTCGGAGTTCAAAGAATTTAAAAACATCGACAGACAAACTATGATGCACGTTCTTGAGGACGTCTTTCGCAGTATGTTAAAGAAGAAGTTTGGAACAGACGAACATTGTGATGTGATCATTAACATCGATAAAGGTGACTTTGAGATCTGGGTGAACAAGGAAATCGTTTATGACGGTGAAGTAGAAGACCCAAATATTGAAATCGCATATTCGGATGCCATTAAAATCGAACCTGATTTTGAGGTGAGTGAAGAGGTTTCTGAGGAAATGAAGTTTGAAGACTTTGGGAGACGAAATATTCTTTCGCTGCGTCAAAATTTGATTTCTAGAATCTTAGAGCTTGAAAAAGATCACTTATACAAATTGTATAAAGACCGTATTGGTGAAATTATAACAGGTGAGGTTTACCAAGTTTGGAAAAAAGAGATTTTAATTTTGGATGATGAAGGAAATGAATTAATTCTTCCTAAATCTGAGCAAATTCCATCTGATTATTTCAAAAAAGGAGAATCTGTTCGCGCAGTAGTTGCTAAGGTAGATATGCGTAATAGTAGTCCAGTTATTATTCTTTCTAGATCAGCTCCTGAATTTTTAGAGCGTTTATTTGAGTTGGAAGTTCCTGAAGTTTTTGACGGTTTGATTACGATTAAAAACATCGTAAGAGCACCTGGTGATAGAGCAAAGGTAGCTGTGGAGTCTTATGATGACCGCATCGACCCTGTTGGAGCCTGTGTTGGTATGAAAGGAGCTCGTATTCACGGTATTGTTCGTGAATTGAGAAATGAAAACATAGATGTAATTAATTATACAAGTAATAATCAATTGTACATTCAACGGGCACTTTCTCCTGCTAAAATTAGCTCAGTAGAAATTAACGAAGAAGAAAAACGTGCAAATGTTTATTTGAAGCCAGATCAGGTTTCTTTAGCAATTGGTAAAGGAGGACATAATATTAAATTAGCAGGTCGTTTGACAGGGTATGAAATAGATGTTTACCGCGAAGGTGCAGCTGATGTTGAGGATGTAGATTTAGAAGAATTTGCAGATGAAATTGATAGCTGGATTTTAGATGAATTAAAAGCAATTGGTTGCGATACGGCGAAGTCGGTATTGGAAATTAATGTGGCTGACTTGGTGAAGAGAACGGACCTTGAAGAAGAAACTATCAAAGAAGTGTTCAAAATTTTACAATCAGAGTTTGAATAAATCGCCTTCAGTTTTTAATTTAGAGGTTTTTAATAGCATAAAATAGTAGAAGGACGTAATATATGGCCGATAAAGTAATAAGATTAAGTAAAGTAGCTCGACAACTCAATGTGGGAATTTCCACTATTGTAGACTATTTAGGGTCACAAGGTGTTGTCATCGACCCCAATCCAAATACAAAGTTGGAAGGGGAGCATTTTGACCTTTTGAATAAGCAGTTTGCTGATGATAAGACACTAAAAGAAGAGTCTGAAAAAACCTCTTTAACTCGTGAAAAACGCGAAACGATTACCCTAAAAACGAAAGAGAAAGAACCTGAGCCGGTTGAAGCGGAAGATGAAGGAGACGATTTCGAACTCCCTAATCCGATTTCGAATCCTGGAGCAGCCACTACTTCTGCTAAAAAGGAAGAAGCGCCCAAGGAAGAAAAGCCAGAGGAACCATCTCCTGTATCAGAAGAGGTGAAGTCAGACACTAATCGGAATGAAGATAAATCGCCGAAAATTGAAAAGGATGACTCCAAGACAATTGGCGGTGGTGATATGAAGGTCTCTGTTGTTGGAAAAATTGATTTAAGCTCGATTAATTCAAAGACTCGTCCAGATAAGAGAAAAAAGGAAGAAAAACCTAAAGGTCCTCAGCGTGAGGAGAGAAGAATTGCTCCGAAAGTTGAAAGTCCAAAACTAGAAACTCCTAAAGTAGAAGCTGCTCCAGAAAAAGAGAAGCGACCTGAAATTGAAACTATAAAAGCTGAACGTAAGCAGCTTTCAGGACCTACTGTTGTTGGTAAAATTGAGCTTCCTGCTGAGCGAAAGCCGTCTAAAGATGAGCCGAAGCGTAAAAGAAAAAGAATCAAGAAAGTTGAAGTTAATCAACAAGGAAATAAACCTAGAGAAGCCGGTGCAGGGAATGCTCCAGCTCGAGGGAAACGAAAGTTTGAGCCAAAGCCAGAAATTTCCGAAAAGGATATTGAAAAAGAAATTAAAGAAACACTGGCACGACTTTCAGGTGCTGGTAAATCTAAAGGTTCCAAAAATAGACGTGCAAAACGAGATACAGTAGCGCAACGTCGTGAGCAAGAAGCAGTAGATGCGGAAAAAGAACAGTCAATATTAAAACTGACAGAGTTCGTTACAGTTTCTGAATTAGCTACTATGATGGGTGTGCAATCAACACAAGTTATTGGTGCTTGTATGTCACTTGGAATTTTTGTCTCCATCAATCAACGTATTGATGCAGAGACAATCGCAATTGTAGCAGACGAATTTGGTTTTGAAGTAGAATTTGTTTCAGCAGATGTGCAAGATGCAATTCCAGTAGTAGAAGATAAACCAGAAGAATTAGAGGATAGACCTCCTATTATTACGGTGATGGGTCACGTTGATCACGGGAAAACATCTTTATTGGACTTTATTAGAAGTGAAAATATTGCAAGTGGCGAGGCAGGAGGGATTACGCAACATATTGGAGCGTATTCTGTAAAACGTGCTGATGGTAAGCGATTAACATTCTTAGATACTCCTGGTCACGAGGCTTTTACAGCCATGCGTGCGCGTGGTGCTCAGGTAACTGATGTGGCTATTATTATTGTAGCTGCCGATGATGATGTGATGCCTCAAACGAAAGAAGCAATTTCTCACGCTCAAGCTGCGGAAGTTCCTATGATTTTCGCCATTAACAAAATTGACAAACCGGGAGCGAATCCCGATAGAATTCGTGAGCAGTTATCTGCCATGAATATATTAGTAGAAGAGTGGGGTGGTAAATTCCAGTGCCAAGAAATTTCTGCTAAAAGTGGACTTAATATTGACGCCCTTCTAGAAAAGGTAATTCTCGAAGCAGATATGCTTGACCTAAAAGCAAACCCGAATAAGAACGCAACAGGTACGGTGATAGAATCCTCTCTTGATAAAGGAAAAGGGTATATTACTAACTTATTGGTTCAAGGGGGAACAATGAAGGTCGGTGATATCGTATTAGCTGGTAGATACTCTGGTAGAGTAAGAGCTATGCATAACGAACATGGTATTACCTTAACTGAAGCTGGTCCTTCTGCTCCGCTTTCAATTTTAGGGATTAATGGTGCGCCAAGTGCAGGTGATAAGTTTTATATCATGGACGATGAAAAAGAAGCACGTGCTATTGCAACGAAAAGGGAGCAACTGTATCGTGAACAAGGTCTTCGTACACAGAAACATATTACATTAGATGAAATAGGACGTCGTTTGGCGATTGGTGACTTTAAAGAGTTGAACTTGATTATAAAAGGTGATGTGGATGGCTCCATTGAAGCTCTTTCTGATTCATTGTTGAAGTTGTCAACAGACCAAATTCAAGTGAATATTGTTCTTAAAGGAGTTGGTGCTATTACAGAGGCCGATGTGAATTTAGCTTCTGCTTCAGATGCTATAATTATTGGTTTCCAAGTAAGACCTACGCTTCCTGCACGTAAATTGGCAGAGAGTGAGCAAATTGATATCCGATTATACTCAATTATCTACAAAGCAATTGATGAGTTAAAAGCAGCAATGGAAGGTATGTTATCTCCAGATATTGTTGAGGAAATCATGGGTACTGCAGATGTGAGAGAGACGTTCTCTATTACTAAAGTGGGAACAATTGCTGGTTGTTACGTAACTAGTGGTATCATTAAACGTAATTCTAAAATTCGAGTTATTCGCGACGGTATTGTAATCTTTACGGGTAATTTAGGTTCGTTGAAACGATTTAAAGACGATGTAAAAGAGGTGAAAAACAACTACGAATGTGGTCTGAACGTTGATAAGTTTAATGACATTAAAGAAGGTGATATCATCGAGGCATTTGAGGAAGTAGAAGTTGCGAGAAAACTATAATTTGTAGTGCATCTTCCATCCACGGTCGATGAGTACTTCGTGCACATTGACTAAGGCCAAAGAAGACTGAATATATTTATGAGGAGCTAACACCGTTAGCTCCTCTTTTTGTTGTTCATAATTTAAGCCATAAGGAAACGTCAATGGCTGATTATTTCCATTTATTTGCTCTAGATGTAGCATCAATTTTCTAAGCAGTTCAACTCCTTCATTTTCGGAAATAGCGAAATCAGTCGATTCTACAGAACGAAGAAAGACGATCCCTATTCTTGCTCGTGACATCAAAACGTTTAATCTTCTGTATCCGTTTGATTTGTTCAACGGGCCAAACTGCATGGAAAACAGACCTTCCGGATTGTAGCCGTAACCTAGACTAATGATTAGGTGATCACATTCATCTCCTTGTACATTTTCGAGTGACTTGAAAAATAAATCATTCGATTCATTGTCAATTAATAATTGCTGTGTTTTTGGGGACAGGGCGTTCCTAATAGCCTCTAGCTGTGTTTGGCTGAAGGCAACAACTCCGAAGTTGAATTCATTATTTTTGACTTTTTCTTCAATGAGTTGAGCTGCTTTTTCGGCCTCTTTTTCGTTCACTCGTTCAGAATAAATGCCTTTAATCGTGATTAACTTCAATGGTTTTTCTGCCCCATATTTCGGGTAAGCCAAAAGATGGTTTTCGTAAAAGTAACGATTGCTAAATGATATTAAATCAGGGTGAACAGATCGGTAATGATGTTTTAGGTAATAGTTTCTCCAATAATAACTGACTTGATGTAATAAATCAGCGGATGTTGTAATTCCTTTTTTAAAATAGAAATTCGGGGCCATTTGTTGTTCGTCTCCTGCTACAACAACCTTCTTAGATCGTGCGATTCCGCCTAAAGAATGAGGGAGGGGTATTTGACTCGCTTCATCAAATATAACTAGGTCAAATAGGTTGGTTTTAAATGGAATCGATTTAGCCACACTGTAAGGACTACCTAAAATTATTGGTTTCAATACGTCAATCCAAAGTGCTGCTTCCGATGATAATAATTCCAGCGGACTCATATGATTTCTACTTTTTCCGAACTCTTTTACTAGTATAGATTTTCCTTTCCGTAGCTGCTTTTTGAGAGCTTTGTCTTTTTCACTTAGTTTAGCGGCAGGTACTTGAAGTAACTTATGAAGTTCATCAAATCTTTTCAAAATTTCAGATTCAATATACAAAGCAAACTCTTTTTTCTCTGTTTGTTGAGTTTTACGAATACGTTCAATGCGTTCAAAAAAAGTCAGGCCATTTAAACTGGCTAATTCCGGGAAGTTTGCTTGAAAATTCACCCAATGCGAATGATAAACAATCCGCTCTGCTTGTGCGAGCGTATCGGCATGAAAAAGCACCTTACGTGTTAAGTTGGATAGTGAAGCTAATTCTTTGGCATGAGATACGAGAAAATTGACTTCCTTACTTAATTTCTCTAAGTAAGTTTTAAGGATAGTTTCATCTTCAAAATCGAAATGAGTTGCGAATAAATTACTGATTTCTTGAAGTGGAGATGAATTGTTTTTTAATTCAAATCGTTCTTTTATCGTTTTGGACAGAAGCTGCTTTGAAATATTAGCGTCGAGTGTGGACAATTTATGCAGTAACAATTTAATCTGTTCTAAGGATTGAACAGAAGTGTCTAGCCCTAACTCCCTCAGCTCACTGTGGTTCCTAATTAGATCTTCTTGCAGATGCTTAAGGTCTAAGAGCCGTTGCAATGCTATCTTAGCATCTGTCAAAGTTAACGTACTCAAACGAGCAAGTTCTTTTTTAGTCTTCCAAAACCTTAAACTAAAACGATCGTTTTTCGCCAGTATCGTTATGTATTCTGTCAGTTGTGAAAGCGTAAAATCATCTTTCCAACGTTTTTTTTCGTCCAATAATAATTGTTCCTTTTCTAGGTTTTCGGTGTATGTATTGTAAAGCTTGAAAAATTTATTTTGTACGCGCTTTTTAGTGAGCAAATCTTCTTGTATGGGTGAGTCATCATAAAAGAATAGATGCGCTGCGGCGGCTAAACGCTGATGCTGTTTAAATTCAGCGAACGAATGGCATTCTAATCCTAAATCAGACAGTAGCGTTGCGGACCTACTAATTAATTGATCTATTACTCTTGTTTCTGCTCTTTGTGGTTGTATTTTTAGAGTTCTCCATGCACCAAAAACCGGAAATCCTTTCTCTTCTAGAGCAGCTAGCAGATGATAATCCTTTTGCCATGCAGGTATACTTGGGACTTCACTAGAATAGAACGTATTTTTAAGATCTATTTTATCCGTTAGCTGCTTAAAGGTCGAGAAATCTATTCCTCCAATGAGGTCTTTTTGCTGTAAGCGTTTCAACGTAAGGTCCAAGCCTTTGTGCAATAAGTCAGCATGTTGATGATAAGTTCTATTCTTTGGTTCCGCTGCTTCTAGAAAATGCCAAGTGTCTTTTAGCGAATAAACAAAGGCTTTCGATTTTAGTTGATGATGGTGCATCAAACAAAAATGATGAAGGCCTACGTCGTAAAGTTTGTTGTAAATAACCTCCAAGGCAACCGGTTTTTCAGCAATAACAAGTGTCTTTAAGTTATTCCCTAACGCCTTACCGATTAAATTCGCAATTACCTGTGATTTCCCAGTTCCTGGTGGACCTTGAATAACACAATGCTCCTCTTTTATTCCGTCAAATATCGCAGCTTGATCATCATTGAAACTAAACAATGTTCCTTCATGGAGCTTGCTTTTAGGAACGGCAGAGGTCTGTTCATCGCCAAGTAATTGTGAGATGGAGTTCGGTAAAGTTTCGTTGGAAAGCAACAATTCCATTTCTTTTAATAAAACAAAGCGATGAGGATGAAAATTAGCTAGATAGACTCCCTCATGAATGGTATGGGTTAAACCAATTGCGGTCAATTCTTCACCCACCGCATCAAGCGTCGACAATTGATCGTTCATGCCAAGCAACTTTGCTAAGTAAGGGTTGATTAGCATATCATCTACTTGTTGAAGCTGGTAAGTGTCTCGAATTCGATCATACCGAACTTCTGCAGAAACTATAAAAAGAGGAGTGGAATAGGTTTTATTATTTAATTCAAATTCAAGTACATAATTTGACAAGCCTAAACTATCCACCCCAGACTCTTTTGCAAATTCTTTTTGTTTTTTGAGTATAGCCTTTAATAGGCTGTTAGATTCGAGTTGTACTGTATCTGTTGCGCTCCATTGTTCACTGGAAAGTAATACGGCATTTCGTCCATCATGGATTGTCACAAGAACATCCGCATCACTCGGCGCGAGAAGTTCATTGCACCACGATTTTATAATTTCTTTGGTTGTCAAAAAATTTGCTTTGAGCGAAGTTAGTTAAATTTTGGTTTCTTTGTTCGTAAGCTCAGGTTGACTTTTATTTTCTAATTTTGCTTATTGAAATATACCAAATTAATACTTCCAGTAATTGTAATCTCACAATTCTGTTGCACATCACTTTGGTTTGCAGGGAATGGAGTGATTAATGACCTCGTAGATGCTTTTAGTCTTGATGGTGGCGCTGTTGGACATTTAACTTCTGCTGTACAATTTGGCTTTATTTTCGGAACGTTACTATTCGCCATGCTGACTATATCCGATCGATTTCCCCCCTCAAAAGTATTCTTAATCAGTGCTGTTCTTGGGTCGTTATTCAATTTAGCGGTGATATGGGAAGCTAACAGTTTGACAAGTTTACTTTTTTTACGGTTTTTTACTGGTTTTTTTCTTGCTGGTATTTATCCAGTAGGAATGAAAATAGCTGCAGACCATTATGAAAAAGGACTCGGAAAGTCTCTTGGTTTTTTAGTAGGAGCATTAGTATTAGGCACAGCATTTCCTCATTTATTAAAAGGAATTTCTGATACATCTCTTTGGAAATCGGTGTTGATTTCAACGTCATCTCTTGCTTTGTTGGGCGGACTATTGATGTATGCATTAGTGCCAGATGGTCCTTATCGTAAAGCGAGTCAGCGAACAAGCCTCACCGCTTTCTTTCAGGTTTTTCAAAATAAAGAATTTCGTTCTGTGGCTTTGGGTTACTTTGGTCACATGTGGGAGTTGTATGCCTTTTGGGTTTTTGTCCCCATTATGCTCGAAAAATACAGCATTATTCATACACAAGTAGTTTTTGACGTCCCAATATGGTCGTTTCTGATTATCGGAATAGGAGGTTTCGGATGCATAGCAGCAGCGTATGTTGCTCAAAAAGCGGGGACTAAACGAATAGCATTTATTGCGTTGCTTTTATCCTTTGTGTGCTGCCTTCTTGCTCCATTCATGTTTACAATTGAACTGGAATTTTTATTTGTTGGATTTCTTCTTTTTTGGGGAATTGTGGTCATTGCCGATTCACCTCTGCTTTCAACGCTAATTGCTCAAAGTGCACCAGCTGAAATAAAAGGTACTGCGCTTACAATTGTGAATTGTATTGGCTTTGCAATTACTATCATAAGTATTCAATTGATATCAAGAATGATGGAAGCAACAAATTCTAATGTAATTTTTACAGTTTTAGCAATAGGTCCTATCTTGGGTTTAATCGCGTTGAGAAGACGAAAACAGTAAAATCTATTCCCAGCGTATAGAGAGGCACTAAGGTTCTAATCGAGATTAGATCTTTCTTTTGCGTATTCAATTTCTAATTCCTAAATTAGGTGAGTCGAAGGTGAAACTAATGTTAATTAATTTATGAACGAAATTGAGAAACCAATAAATCGAAGTCAACTCAGACAATTGGTCGGAAAGGAATATTTCATCTTGAAAAGAAAAGTAAACTGGATATTTGGTATGCAAAAGTGGGCAACGAAAAAAGAGAATTTGTTTCCCAAGAATGAAGTTTTTTATCACAAGTCAATGATTCTAAGACCGCTAAAAGACGTAGACATGTATCTCCAAAAAAATAAAAGAACGAATCTTCGAATAGCGATTAGGCATCTAGATAAAATAATAATAGAACCAGGAGAAACTTTTTCTATTTGGCGATTAGTTGGACGACCTACAAAAGGAAAAGGATATCTAGATGGATTAGTTTTAAAGCAAGGTAAGACGTCTGCTGGCACGGGAGGAGGTCTATGCCAATTAGGTAATTTACTTTTTTGGATTTTTGCTCATAGCCCATTAACTATTACTGAAAGATATAGACATGGTTTTGATGTTTTCCCGGATATAAATCGAAAGGTTCCATTTGGCGCTGGAGCCACTTTGTCATTCAACCACATCGATCTTCAAGTTAAAAATGAAACCACTGAAAGATTTCAAATAAACTTATGGTTGGATGACGAATACTTGAATGGTCAATTGCTTTCCGAAAACATTATGGAAACTAACTATAGAATTGAGGAAAGGAATCATATTATGAAGCAGCAAATATGGGGAGGTTATTCTAGACACAACCAAATTGTTCAGATTGTAAAGGATAAATTTGGAAGTGAAACAGAAAAACTTCTTGTCGAAAATCATGCAGTCATGATGTACTCTCCATTTATAGAAAGCGATAAAGTCAAACCGAACAAGGTGTAAGTATTGATGTTGATAGTTGTCGATTATCTTATCTTTTAGTTAGATTCCTGCTTCAGTTTGCATATTATATCGAGATGATTTCATGTATAAATTATAAGAGTAAATGCAATAAGACCTATAAATCCTAATTCCAATTTCCCTATCTTTGTAAAAAATAAATCAATTGGCTAAAATTCGAGATATAGAGTTGGGCGATTTTCCGCTGTTGTTGGCTCCCATGGAGGACGTTAGCGATCCACCGTTTCGGGCATTATGCAAAGAAAATGGTGCAGACTTAATGTATACCGAGTTTATTTCTTCGGAAGGATTGATTCGCGACGCTGTGAAGAGTATGCAAAAGTTGGATATTTATGAATATGAGCGCCCAGTGGGAATTCAGATTTTCGGGAGCGACATTGAAAGTATGATTCAAGCTACCAAAATCACCGAACAGACGAATCCTGATATAATTGATATTAATTATGGTTGTCCAGTAAAGAAAGTGGCTTGTAAAGGTTCTGGTGCGGGGATTTTACAAGACATACCAAAAATGGTAAAGATGACAGCTGAGATCGTAAAAGCGACGCACTTACCCGTTACTGTAAAAACTAGATTAGGATGGGACGATGATACTAAATATATTGTTGAAGTGGCTGAGCGACTTCAAGATGTAGGTATAGAAGCAATTTCTATTCACGGACGCACCAGGAAACAAATGTACAAAGGGGAAGCGGATTGGACGCTTATTCGAGAGGTTAAGAATAACCCAAGAATGAGAATTCCTGTTTTTGGGAATGGAGATATTGATTCTCCTGAAAAAGCATTAGCTTACAAAAATAAATATGGGGTGGATGGAGTTATGATTGGCCGCGCTAGTATCGGTTATCCTTGGATTTTTAACGAAATCAAACATTTTGTAAATACAGGAACTCATTTGGAAAAGCCTGGAGTAAAAGAACGTGTTGATGTAACGCGTCGACACCTAGAAATGAGTGTTAAATGGAAAGGGGAATCTCTTGGGCTGATTGAGATGAAGCGCCACTATAATAACTACTTTAAAGGTATTCCTCATTTTAAAGAACATAAAACCAAGTTGGTAACAAGTTTCGATTTAAATGAGATCTACGACACACTAGATGCTATTGAGGAAAATTTCTCCGATGCTGTTCTGTTGTATTAAATAGGTAAAACGCTATCCAAACTTTATTTACTTAGTTTGTAAATTACTTTTCTTAAATTGATCAAGTGTCCTTGGAAACAGAATAAATGCCGAGGTCGTTTAGATTTTTTTTCTTGTACAAGTAAATAATCACTACTTTCATCGCTCTAAAAATAGACGCATTATGAAGTTTTTATTCTTTTTATCGATAGTTTTTATAACTGTTTCTGTCATTGCTCAACGACCTGCATTTGACGCAGAAGCAATGTGGCAACTCAAACGGTTAGGAAGTGATGTTGTTAGTCCCGACGGAAAGAAGATCATCTATCGTATAAGTTCTTATGATTTTGATAATGGAGTAGAGCAACCAAACAGTTCCTCAGTATTTAAAATAATACACACAGATCAAAAAAATGAAACAACTGTTTTACCAAGCACTAAAGACGCTATAGGTAATTTGCAGTGGATAAGTGATTCTGAAATTATTTTTTTGGTAAAAACGAATGATATAAAACAAATAGTAACGCAACATTTCGATGGCACGAATCGAAAAATCTTAACACCTAATGGATGCAATCATATTGAAGAGTTTATGGTTTCTCCAAAGGGCACCTATATTTTGGCTCTGCAAACGGTAAAAGTAAAGAAGGGCTTAAAAGAGAACCACCCTGATTTGTCAAAAGCCAACGCATATATTTACGATGATTTATTATATCGCCATTGGGACAGCTGGGAGGATGAAACAGCCAAGCAATTATTTCTTTATGAAGTAGATAATGGAACAATCGGAGGGAATGGAATCAATCTGCTAGAAGGAACAGTATTTCATGGAGTGTTGCCGCCTTTTGGAGGTCTAGAAAATGTGTCCTTCTCACCGGATGAGTCAAGTGTGTTGTATGTAAGCAAAAAACTGATTGGTAAGAATTTTGCGCTAAGTACAAATAGTGATATCTATCAATTTTCTATCAAAACTGGTAATACGACTAATTTAACAACAGCCCATAAGGGGTATGACACACACCCTATGTATAACTCAGAGGGGAGTGCACTTGCATGGTTGAGCATGGCAAGAGATGGTTTTGAATCGGATAAAAATGACCTGCTTATTCTCGAAAATGGGAGCGTTACTAATTTAACAAAAGAGATTGATTTAACAGTGAGTTCTTTTGTTTGGTCAGAAGATGGAAGTTCTCTCTTTTTTAGTGCGATGCATCATGCCACAGCACAACTTTTTGAATTGGATTTAAAATCAAAAAAGCACCGACAAATTACTCAAGGCAACTTTAACTATACTAGTTTACACCAGCGAGGAAAGACAATTTATGCTACACGTCAATCCATGTTGCATCCTAATGAATTGTATGAAGTTTCTATTAAATCCGGCGAAGCAACTGAATTGACCGATGAAAATGGTGCGTTATTGGATAATTTTGATCGACCATTAATTGAACAGCGGTGGATTACGACTTCGGATAATAAGAAGATGTTGACTTGGGTGATTCTGCCTCCTAATTTTGATGAAAATAAAAAATACCCAACACTACTATACTGCCAAGGAGGTCCACAAAGTGCAGTAAGTCAATTCTTTTCTTTTCGTTGGAATTTCCGTGTGATGGCGTCTCAAGGGTACGTTGTGATAGCTCCAAATAGAAGAGGATTACCAAGTTTCGGTCAGGAATGGAACGATGCTATTTCTAAAGATTGGGGCGGTCAAGCAATAGAGGATTATCTTTCTGCAGTGGATGAGGTGAAAAAGGAAAAGTACGTAGATGAAAATAGAATTGGAGCTGTTGGTGCTTCTTATGGTGGGTATTCTGTGTATTATTTAGCAGGAGTGCACGACGGTCGTTTTAAGTCTTTTATATCCCATTGCGGGTTGTTTAATCTCACTTCTTGGTATGGAAGTACGGAAGAACTATTTTTTGCGAATTGGGATATTGGTGGGCCATATTGGTTGCCAAAGAACAAAGAAATGTATAGTAAGAATAGTCCCCATACAAATGTGAATAAATGGGACACACCAATGATGGTGATTCATGGAGGAAAAGATTTTCGTGTACCTTATACGCAAGGTTTAGAGGCGTATCAAGCAGCACAATTGAAAGGAATAAAAAGTCGGTTGTTATTTTTCCCTGAGGAGAATCATTGGATTATGAATATCCATAACAGCTTGCTTTGGCACCGTGAGTTTTATGGTTGGTTAAAGGAGACCCTTTAGTTGTTCTGATTGATAAAGCATCAAAGAAGAATGAATTTCTTCCTAGTACACTTTTTGTCTAGTATGCAAGCGTATTCACTTTTTTAGTCAATTAACCAGGAAAAATATAGATTTCTGAAACAAGTTGAAAAAAATATAGTGGGAATAATGTTATATCTTTAAAAATGACTAAATTTGTCATGACAAAAAATGTAATCATGAAAACATTATTAAACATCAAACGACAGGAGAAAAACCTAAAAATTCACGAATTAGCCGCTCTCGTTGGTATTGATTCTAGTTTGATGAGTCGCATTTTGTCTAATAAAAGAAAACCAACAACATCTCAACTCAAAAAATTATCAGAAGTGCTTGAAGTAGATTTTCAGGAACTAATGAAAGAAGTGTTGACTGATGAGGTAATGAGTATAATAAAAGAATACCCTCAGATTGCTAGTCAGGTACTTCATGTTGCTGAGGAACGCGTTGCCTACCTTACAAGTAGCAAAAGATTTAGTGTTATAGAACTCACCTTAGAATTAGAAGAAAAGTTGAAAAGGATTGATTTACTCCAAAAGAAGTGGTCAGCTAAAAAGCCTTTAAGTGAGATTCAACTCATTAAAATGGAAGAATATTTTCATACTTCTTATACATTCGAAAGTAATAGAATAGAGGGAAATACGCTTACGCTGCAAGAAACTCATTTAGTCATTAATGAAGGAATTACTATTGGAGGGAAGAGTATGCGCGAACACTTGGAGGCAATAAACCACAGAGACGCT
>Ga0136559_1000104_pt1 | contig 27852 bp, 33 predicted proteins | sample AntRauMeHopE1496_FD_104633 | JGI IMG/M metagenome (GOLD analysis project Ga0136559, IMG submission 104633) | Saline lake microbial communities from Rauer Islands, Antarctica - Metagenome Hop E1 #496 | ecosystem: Environmental > Aquatic > Non-marine Saline and Alkaline > Saline | place... | reverse complement strand
TCAAAAGACTGGGAGAAATCCATCGCTAGCGCAGAGGCTTGGATCCTAATCGCACACATTCGACGCGTGACACGACATCTTGCAAAGACCTGAAAATGATCAGTTAGTTTTGAATCAGACTCTTAGAATTGCCGCCGTAGCGCGCTCCGGTTTCGAACTTGTGCACTCGCTGACAATATCAACAGCTACGCCGCTCGAGGCTGTACTGACCGCGCAATTCCCGTTCCAAACGTGTCCCATCTGTTCCGTACACGGTGTTGCTCTCAAACATTGGCGACGTGCTTGGGCCTTCGATTGTTTGATGTGCGGCGCCCAACTCATCCCGACCATGCCAAGGCCTGACATCGTCAAACCTTCGACAAAGTTTCTTCGCCGCGCTCGCATCGGCGCCCGTCTGCTCGAAGTGGCAATAAAGGACAATAATGTGCGCAAAATTCATCGCGCCATGCGCGGTGTCGCCTTTGCCGTGGCGGTCACAAGATTTCGTGGGCAGCCCCTCGCTGCCGTTCAGGACTTCAACCCGGAAATCCGGATCGCGTGCCTCGTGGCAATCTGCGCGGTCCAGAAGAAGCCGCTCCTCAAAGCAGCCAGTATCATGGCCGAAGCAGACGGCTACGCCAAGGCCTCCTTGCTCAAGGCCTACAGCAAAGAACCGCACTTGTTGGCAGCTGTGCGCAGCATCGCCGATCGCAAGGCACAATGGATTTTAACCAAAAACAGGCTCAGTCGGATAGGGCAGGGCGGGTCTGACTCCCACAATTTGAGTCAACAAAACTGGCAAGAAGTCCATCAACGCGAAGACTCCCGTAATTAATGACAACGCGACAGCCGTGGTGGCAAGGGCTGCCAGAAGGGTCTATTTCATGGGGACTTGATCCTTTTAGTGTCTGGTGAAGGGTCGGTTATCGCCGTCGGTCGGCATTTGTGCAGTGTCTGGCATACGAGAGAGGCGCAGGAACGCCTGTCCCAGATTCAATGCCAACTGGACGGCGGGCCATGTGGCGTGACCCGCCATAAGGGTGCAGGCGAACAGCTGCGCGTCTTCGTGGTCTTGTCCGGCGGCAGCGGCGATCATATTGGCAAAGGCGCTCTCGTCGCCGCCGAAACATTTGCAGCAGAGGCCGTGACGCATGATTGGTCTGCGGGCACCTTTCAGGAGCAAGGTCATCAGCGCGTCAAAATCCCGGGTCGCCATTGCGCCAGCGTCTTTGCCCATTGCAAGACTGAAATCTCTTGCGATCATTTGCCGGTCGGCACCGCCTGCACACCACGCGCGCAGATAGACGATCGCCGCGAGTTCAAAAGGCGGCAGTTCGTGCAGCATCCCCACCGGAGCCGCGCCACGCGGCGGCGATGCGGATGGGACGTCGTCGGGAAATTCAAACCGCATCTTCATTTAGTCAGGATCAATTTGCCGGCGCGGGTGATGCGCAGGGTGTAAACTTGGTCGTCGAGCACGATCCGTGCCTGATCGCCGCATTCGGTCAGATCGCGGGCGTCGTAGGCCGGGAGCGGCGAGACCTCTGTATTTGTCGTTTTGGGGAGTGGCTTCATCGCAGTCATGGCATGCGCTCAATGCGGTCAATATAGTATTCCAGACGCTCGTCACTTTGGTAGATGCCGCCCATTGCCTGTTGGAAAAGTTCGCGCCAGCACAGTCGGGGCTCGCGGTCGTCGTCGCAGGGTTTGTTCATTTGTCGAACACGCGGGCGGGTTCCTTTTAAGGCGATCACTGCGGGCATAGGGCACCTCCTTTTTGCGGTGTGATCCGGGCTGCCCGCAGGGTGGCTGGGATGCTTGCAGTAACTCTGACTAAAAGAGTCTGGTATGTCAACAAAATGGTTGACTAAAATACTCAGACATCTGCTCCTCGGGAAGTCGCCGCTTACGGCAGACCTGAAATCGAGGAGAGACCCATGCAGCCCAAGCAGCTGATCACGGGTCTTTGTTTCGCCACCGCAGCCATCGCGATGAACGTCGCGACCGCCACGTCCGCCACAGCAGAGACCATCACCGTCACCGACATTGCCGGACGCAGTGTGGAGGTCGAAAGGAATCCCGAGCACATCGTTCTGGGCGAAGGGCGGATGATCTACACGCTCGCTCTTCTGGACCGTGCCGACCCGTTCGCCCGTGTCGTGGGCTGGAAGGACGACATGATCCTTTACGACCCCGACGCCTGGCGCAAATACGAGGCCGCTTTTCCCGCTGCCGCAGATATTGCCCGGCTGGGCAGCCCCTATGCTGATGATTGGAATTTGGAATCGGTCATTTCACTGGGCACTGACGTGGTGTTCATGAACCTTGGCGAACTGCTCAGGGCGCAGGAAAGCGGTATCATCGACAAACTGGATGAGGCAGGGATCGCCACGGTGTTCGTTGATTTCCGTCAGGATCCCACAGCCAACACCGTGGCAAGCATACAGCTTATGGGCCGTATCCTTGACCGTCGAGACGAGGCTGACGAATTCACGGATTTCTATACCGAACAGATGAATCGCATCTACGCGACGGTAGAACAGATCCCGCTGGAGGATCGCCCTGTCGTGTTCATCGAACAGGCCGCGGGCTACAATCCGAATGAATGCTGCAACACATTTGGTGGCGCGAATCTGGGGCGTCTTGTCGATCTGGCAGGGGAGCGCAACTGGGGCACGCGGATGTTCCCCGGTTTCGGCGGGCAGGTCAGCCTTGAAGCCGTGTTCGCCGATGATCCGGATGTCATCATCGGCACAGGCGCGAACTGGGCCGAGGCGAACCCGGCGACAACCGCCGTTCTGTTCGGGTATGAGGCAACGCCCGAACTTGTTCAGGAAAGACTGGCCGCCCTTGCGGCGCGGTCAGGTTGGCCCGAGATGTCGGCGGTGCAGAACGGGCGTTTCCATTCGGTCTATCACCAGTTCTACAACAGCCCCTATCATTTCGTAGCCATGCAAGCCTTTGGGAAATGGCCGCACCCGGACCTTTTCGCCGATCTCGATCCCGACGAAACGATGCGGGAATTGCACGAACCGTTCTTGCCGATTGAGTATTCCGGCGTGTTCTGGGGCACGCTGGAGAGCCCCGGCAACTAGGCCCGGCACCAGTGTCCTGCGTCTTCGAACCTGATCGGTGCGGAGACCTTTTTCAATCAAATTGTGGGAGACCGCTTATGGCGATGATGGCCGACAATACAGGTCTGCGTGCAGGCTACGGCGCACAAACAGCGCGACGCTATATCGTTATCGCGATTGCAGCGGCGCTTTTGCTGACAAGTTTCATTTTCGACGTGGCGACAGGACCCGGCAACTATCCGCTGCGCACGGTCATCGAGACGATGATAGACCCAATGGCCAACGGCGTTCAGATCAAGGTTATCGTTTGGGATTATCGCCTGCCGATTGCCGTGACGGCCGTTAAAGGGCAGGGCGCGGGTCATTGCATCTGCTCCTGAATGCCGGGGACAGGGGTTTCATCGTCGAGAACGATCAGTTGCAGGCGTAGATCGCCGTCTCGTGCGGCAAGCCAGTGGTTCGCGCCATGGGGCACCGTCAGGATGCTTCCGGCAGGATAAAGGGTTTCGCGCGCTTCATCGACGGTGTCGCCGTCGCCCCAGAACAGAGTGCCAGACAGCACGGTCAGCAGGCGCAAACCGCTGTCAGTGTCATGGGGTGGCACAACCTCGCCCGCCGCGAGGTCGAGCAGCACGACGGCGGGTGCACCGTCGCTGGACAAGGCCAGCGGGGTGAGTGTCGCCACATCATAGACCTGTCGGCTGTCCAGACGGGATGTATCGATCAGGGTTGTATCGGCGGCTGCCGCCACAGGCAGTAGAAATGGGATCAGGCAGAGAATGAGGGGTCGCATGGCGAACTCCGGAGTGTTGCTGACGACCTGCGCCAGCATGTGTTTCCGGCTTGCCGCGGGGTGCGCGGTGCGCGGCTGGCTGTAAATCTCAGATGGCCCTGTTGGGACGGCTGAGGATAAAGGACGCTGCCGCCGTCATGCTAAGCGCTTGCAGGGCAAGAACGGCGAGGGGGATGGTCATTGCAACAGACAGGGCCAGCGCGCCGCCCATCATGGCCAATGCTAGGATCTTGTAGCGCGGGGCGATGGTGCCGTTTGCGCGCCAGTCCGTGATGATCGGCCCAAAAGTGCGGCTCTGCATCAGCCCGTCATGCAACGCAGGGGAGCCTTTGGCAAAAGCGAAAGCGGCGAGGATCACGAAAGGCGTTGTCGGCAAAAGCGGCAGCACAACACCCATTGCGCCAAGCAGCAACGCGATGCCGCCCATCGCCTGCCATGCCAAGCGGTTCAGGCTAAATTGAAGAAGCGCCGCGCGTGGGTTGGGTACGATTTGCAATTTTGGCATCAGAACCGACTCATGGGAGGGGTATATTAAATACCGATATACCGTCAAAAACAGGCAGGCAATAGAAAGCCGACAGAAATAGTCGGATATTATGTCGCGGGACCATGTCGTGGCGCGTCGAACCTTGCACGACCGAGGATCTCGCCACTTACATCAACGGTCAGCCGTAAGGCGCGCCCATTGTGATAAAACGTCAATCGCCAGCGTCCCGCGTCCTCATCCACGCCCTGTTCACAACGCGATGTGAGGGCGCCGGACTGCATACGCGGTTGCACGTCTGCGGCCTCGATGCCGAACGCCTCGGCCAGAACCTCTGCATCCACGACAAAGCCGTTTTCGCCGATCTCGACCTGCGTCATTCCGACCCTTTCCAGTATCCGTTTGCCGCCGCGACCGTTGCGAAATATGTGGCCACCACTTGGCTCACGGCGATGAGAGCGTCGACATTTTCGGCATAGTCGGGGCGCATGCGGTCGCGGGCTTCAGCATCGGGCTGGGTCAGCTTGATCGCAACACGCGACAGTTTCACCGCAAGGTCGTAGCCTTGTTCGGGTGTTTCGGTGGTCAGGGTGGGGAGCCAGGATGACATGGCGTTTCCTTCCGGTTGGTTTGTGTGGGGTCAGGCGGCAGTGCGCGGTTCGGGCAACGCGATATCCGCGAGGGTGGAATCGTCCAGATCGGCAAGGAACGCCCGTTCGGCGGCGCGCAGGCGCGTTTTCAGGCGGCATTGCATATCTACCGTGCACAGGGTTGCGCCTGAACCGAAGCATTCGACCATGGGCTGATCTTCCTCCAGCACGGCGATCACCGACCCCAGTCGCAGGTCAGTCGCGGGCCGGGCCAGCCGCGCGCCGCCACCGCCGCCACGCCGGGTTTCGATGATGCCTGCCCGTGCAAGGCGCTGCATGATTTTGCTCAGATGGTTGCGCGAAAGTTCGAACTCATCGGCAAGATCCGCAGTTGAAAATGCCCGCTCTGGCGCGCTGGCCATGCGCATCAGCATCCGCAGTCCGTAATCGGTGAAGGAGGTCAGGCGCATCTGGTCGCACTCCGGTGAATAGGTATTTACAATACTTATTAGCAGGTCTATCGCTGGATGCAAGAGACATGAACCCGGAGGCCGCGATGACCGAATCCTCGGACAATACCCCTCGCATTGCCTCGGCCCGGCCCGAGATGACCCGTGCGGTCATGCGTGAGACCGGCCTTGATGAAGATGTCTTGGCCGAATTGGTCCACGGCTTCTACGGTAAGATCCGCGCCGACGACACGCTTGGGCCGATCTTTGCCGCCCGCATCACCGATTGGGAGCCGCATCTGGCGCGGATGGTCACGTTCTGGTCGTCGGTTGCGTTGATGACCGGGCGCTATCACGGCGCACCCGTGCCCGCGCATACCAGCTTGCCGGTTACGAAGGGGCATTTCGACCATTGGCTGATGCTGTTTCGCGAAACAGCGCACGAGGTCTGCACACCACAAGGCGCCGACCATGTCATCACCCGTGCCGAGCGGATCGCCCGATCGCTTCACATGGCGGTGCAGGATGCCCAAGGCCTCTGCCCCCATACCATTCCAAACCTGCATTGACGAAAGGACGCCACAATGACTGATCAAGCCCCCATCCACGACGCCGCCGAACTGACCCGTTACATCGAGACACGCTATCACGCTCACCACCGCGAGCAGCTTCCGATGCTGGCGGAGCTGTCCGAGAAGGTGGAGGCCGTGCATGTCGATGATCCGCGCGCGCCCGCCGGGCTGGCCGAGGTTCTGCGGCGGATGATCGGAGCCATGGAGGTGCATATGGAGAAAGAGGAGTTGATCCTCTTTCCCGCCATCCGCAAGGGCGGCGGCCCCGGCATCGAAAAGCCTATCGCCGTGATGCGCGCCGATCACGATGATCATGCGGTCGAGCTGGCCAAGATCCGGCGCATCACCGGTGGTCCTGACCTGCCGGTTGACGCCTGCGGAAGCTGGACGCGGCTCTATATGGGTCTTGAGGACTTCATGGACGATCTGCAGGAGCATATCCGGCTGGAAAACGACGTGCTGTTTCCGCAATTCGAGCCCGGAGCGCAGGCCACAGCTTGAAGGCAACAGAGTGTCTGGCAGGATACGCCTTGCCGATATGAGATTCGTGATGACGCAAGATAAATCAAGTGGTCGCTTCGCATCTCCGGCCTGCATGGCCAGTGAGATCGCACCGGATTATTTCGACCCTTTGGGCGTTGATCCTGAACAAGAGCGTGATGTCGCCCGCTGGCGCAAGGCCAAACGTGCGGAGCTTTTGGCCAACCGGCGAGCGATGAGCGTCGAGGCGCAATCCGCCATGGGCGCAGCCATTGCGGGTCATCTGCTATCGCTTCTGACGACGCGTCTCAACGGCGCACGCGGGCACGTGTTTTCGGGCTATTGGCCGATCAAGGGCGAGCCGGACCTGCGGGCGGTGATGGCAGATATGGACTCAGCGGGCGTGATCGTCGCCTTGCCGGTGGTCGAGACGCGGGCCGCGCCGCTTGTGTTCCGGCGCTGGCGACCTGGAATGACAATGGTCCGGGGCGACTGGAACATCCCCGTCCCACCGCCCGACGCCGCAGAGGTTCTGCCTGATATCGTGCTTGCGCCGGTGATGGGTTGGGACGTCGCTGGCTATCGTTTGGGATATGGCGGCGGATATTTCGACCGGACACTTGCCGCCCTGCAGCCGCGGCCCTTTTCCATCGGGATCGGGTCTGACGCAGCCCGGCTTGCGACGATTTTCCCGCAACCCCATGATATCGCGCTTGATATCATCGTGACCGAAAACGGGATCCATCAAAAGGAAACAGAGAGTTGAGCACCACTGCCGAACAGATGCGCGCCTGGACGGGCCCGGGGATCTTCACCTATGGGTTCCGGCCCTTCTTCTTCGCCGCCGGGCTTTGGGCTGCACTTGCCATGGCCGTCTGGATCGTGATGCTTTCGGGGCGGGACGTTCTGCCAACCGCGTTCGATCCGGTCTCATGGCACGCCCACGAATTCCTGTTCGGCTATCTCGGCGCCGTGGTCGCCGGGTTCATGCTGACGGCCGTGCCGAACTGGACCGGACGGCTGCCCATCGTCGGCTGGCCCTTGGCGGGGCTGTTCGCGCTCTGGCTGTTGGGGCGGTTGGCTGTTTCAATGTCGGACTTCCACCCTGCATTGGCCGTGGCGGCGGCTGATCTGTCCTTTGCTGTGCTGCTTGCGCTGGCGATGACGCGCGAGATCGTGGCAGGCCGCAACTGGCGCAACCTGATGATCGTGGGCCTTTTGGTCGCGTTCATCCTCGCCAACGGTCTGTTTCACTGGGAAGCTGCACGTGGTGATTATGCGTCCGGTGGAGCCGGATTGCGGCTGGGGCTTGCGACCGGGCTGATGATGATCGCCGTGGTCGGGGGACGGATCGTTCCGTCGTTCACCCGCAACTGGCTGGTCAAGCGCGACGATACGGTCCTGCCGACACCGCCCATGCAGGTTTTTGACAAGCTGTCGCTGCTGCTCCTTCTGGGCGCGCTTCTGGCTTGGGTGGGCTGGCCCTTCGATGTGCTGACCGGTGTGCTGCTTGTGCTCGCGAGCATCGCTCATTTTGTGCGGCTGGCGCGGTGGGCGGGGCATCGCACTGGGGCGGAGCCTCTCGTATGTGTGCTGCACCTTGCGTATCTGTTCCTCCCGGTTGGTGCCTTGGTGCAGGGATTGGCGATCCATTGGCCCGATATGATCGGCGCGGGTCCGGCACAACACTTGTGGATGGCGGGGTGTATCGGTCTGATGACGCTGGCGGTCATGACACGGGCGACACTGGGCCATACCGGCGGGACGCTGACGGCAGGGGCGGGAACAACGGCGCTTTATCTGTTGCTGGTCGCGGCTGTTCTGGCGCGGGTGTTGGCAGACGTCTGGCCTTTGTGGGCGGGCGGCCTGCATACAGTGTCCGCGGCGTGCTGGATCGCCGCATTTGTAGGCTTTGCGCTGATCTATGGCGGGCGGCTTCTGCGCGTCAAAGCGGAGGCGTAAGCCATGGCCTGGTCCGGATTTGCGTTGGCCTTCGCAGTCTTCTTTCTCAGCCACTCCCTGCCGGTCCGCCCATCGCTGAAGCCGGTCCTCGTCAAGGCTTTGGGACCGCGCGGCTTTACTCTGGCTTATTCGGCCCTCTCGGTCGGTGTTCTGACATGGCTGATCATCGCGGCGGGGCGCGCGCCCTTCGTGCCGTTGTGGCTCTGGGCACCCTGGCAGTCCCATGCCGCGCTGGTGCTGATGCTGGCGGCCTGCATGCTTTTGGCCATCAGCATCGGACGCCCGAACCCGTTCTCTTTCGGTGGTGGGCGAAATCACCTCTTCGATCCCCGCTGCCCCGGGGTGGTCCGGCTGACGCGCCACCCTCTGTTGATGGTGCTGGCGCTCTGGTCGGGCGCGCATCTGCTGGCCAATGGTAATCTGGCCCATGCCATCCTGTTCGGAACATTCGGTATCTTCTCGATTCTTGGCGGTCGGCTTATCGACCGGCGCCGGAAGCGGGAGATGGGTGACGCTTGGGAAAACCTATTGCGCGGTGTCCGCGCCATGCCGCTCGGCACTGTCAGTCTACCCGCCGGGCAGACCTTCTGGCGTGTGTTGCTGGGAGCGGCCGTCTATGTGTGCCTGATCGCGTTGCATCCCATTGTCATCGGGGTGAACCCACTGCCGTGAGCCGAACGTTCAGACTGTCGGGTTAAGACTGGTGGGTCGGCGTATGAAACGATTATGGACACCGGTTTTTCGCGTACTTAAAAACAAGATATTCAACGTGAGACGCGCCCCTTTCAAGATCTCACGGCCAATTGACGAAGGAGTGGATAGGGCACCTTTCCGTTTCGATGGGTTATGTGGGCTTCTCATGAAGGACAGTGCAACCGTTGGCTGAGAGTGCCATGGTGATCCTAGCCCCCGTCACATTCGGTCATACCAACGGTTCAAAAGCGACCCCAACAGAAGATATCGGGATGTTGGTCTGGTTTTATCATTTGACTGTGGCGCTCCACTGAAGCCCACAGCGATATGTGCGGCGTCCAGAGGATGCCCTTATATTACGCAGGTAGATCCCCATCGGCGAACAGGTTCGGGAAAAGGCGCTCCCGGTAGTCGAGAGGAAACGCCAGTCGTACTGGCGTCTTCGGTGAGGCGGATGACAGGTAGCCGGCGGCTGTGAGCTTGCTCAGCGTGTTGCGCGCTGTGCGCTCGGACGTCTTGAGCACGATCTGCGCCTCTCCGCGTTCCAGCGCGCCATACCGAAGAACCGCCGAAATGAGGTCAGGCGCACGCTTGTCATCGACTGTGTCCTCGATCAGACGCCGGTAGCGCTTTTCTAGACCGCCGAGGTCGAAGAGCTTGGCCGAGAAGGTGATCTGATCCAGCGTCACCTTCAGGAACCATTCACAATAGGTCTTCAGGGCTGCCTCGGACAGATTGCCCCGCCCATCCCGGTCCCCGCGACGGGGGGTGTCGGCCATGTCCATCATGCGCTTGTATTCGCCCCGGTCCGCCAAGCCGCGCGCCAGCCCGCGCGAGACAGACCACAACCCTTGGCCGCCGATACCGGCCTCGAGCGCCATCGCATGTGACATCAGACGGCTGACCCGCCCGTTCCCATCGGGAAACGGGTGGATGTAGTTGAGCCGGTGGTGTGCCGAAGCGATGCCAATGATCCGTCCGCTTGCTGAGCGCGCCGCGATCTGAAAGCGCTTGTCGAAGTGGTCCATGAAGGCCGCGACCCGCCCCGAGGACGGGGGAAGATGACGGCCGACCGCGACTTCGCTGTCGCCCTCCTGCCGCATACGACCCGGAATGATCGGCTCCGAAGTTCCGTCCGGATGTTCAATATGCCGGAACTCGTCGGGCATCTCGTCGTAGAAGGTCTTATGCAGCCAGGTGAGGAACGCGACAGATGTAGGCCGGGGCAAAGTGCCTTCCCGATGCATCTTGTCGATCGACCGTTGAACGATAACATGGGCGCGGGCTTCCAGCGCAAGAGGGCGTGTCTCGGCCTCCAACTCGGCTCCGGCAAGAGCACGTTCGATGTCGCGCGGGCGCGTGTTGTGCCCCTCGATCAGGTTCGAGTAGTAGCAGTTCATTACCCTGACCAGGTCCGCCAGTTCGGCTGCACTGTCCGGGTGAAGTCTCTGTCCCAGCCCCGCCGCCTCGCGCTGGATCTCGACCGACAGGTCTGCCAAGCTGGCAGGTATGTGCTCTTCGAAGAAGCATGGTTCGATCCTGCCGGGTGTCTCTATCATTTCTTGCCGATCTTGTGTCTAAGGAAGTAACAGCTCTTGTTAGCATTTTTGGCCATAAAGTCCAAGCTTCTGCCGATATGCTTTGCCGATCATTGATGCCGGTTTTGCGCAGCCGGATGCGGAGCATCGGCCGCGTCGGGAAATGCCCTCACCACTGTCATCGTGCGATCTCTCCAGCCGTCACGGCCTGTCCATGGACCGCAAGCATTGCCGTAAACCGCGGGCATCCGAACCTTCGGATTGCCTGCAGAACGCGCGCATCATAGGCAGCCTGACCGATCGCGCGACACAGGTCCGATGCGTGAAACTGGCGGTTTAAGCTCGGCGCAGCCTTGATCTGGTCGTTCAGCTCTTGCTCAAGCGGATCTTGCACGCGTTGCGGCGTGGATCGTTCTACTGGACGGGACGGCTCGCCAGGCGAGGTGCGCCAGCGGCGCATGAAGCCCAGCAAGAAGCCCGCTGGAACCGTCTCGTTGCCACGCGCTCGGTTGAAGGCAAGGAAGCGGTCCCAGATGACTTGCGTGTCGACGTTCCAGCAGGGCAGGGCGGTCTTCGCAGCCTTGATCAACTCGGCCCAACATGTCTGGAAAACGTTTACTCCAGCAGAGATATTGATTCGTCCTGAGAAGATAGTTTTGTTAGATTCTTCTCTATATAGTGATGTGTCGCCAGTGCATGACGCGACATCTTGGAGATCGCCGTCGTTTTCAAAAGCGGCGAACCGGAAGAGCCATGGCGCATACTTGCCGTTCGACTTCTCGCGCTCAAGTTGAAGGTCGGACGCTTCCAACTCGCCGAGGAGCACGTTCAGGTACTGCCGGGACCTTCAGCGCGATGGCCAGATCACGCACAGCGACGCCTTTCGCCCGTTCCCGGACGATCTGTCGGCGCTCCTGATCGGTCAGTCTGCGAGTGCTACCCAAGTGAAGTATACGTTCCTATTTCTTGCCAACTGCGTACAAGCCCGCCTTCTCCCAGCACAAGCTGGAGAAGGCATTAAGGGATTGTACTCAATGTAGAAAATCAGCCTCCGGGGCCGATTTGACGTCTTCTGTCAGATGCAGCGCGCATCGCGCTCCATGCAGCGCGTTCCGCGTTCTCGGCACCGTGCATCGCGTCCAATGCACGGTGTCCTTTGCGCTCTGCAGCACGTCTTCGGGCAAGTGGGGCCGTGTCGATTGCAGCCCGCACAGTGCTCAGCGTCGTATGCATCCCGCATCGCGTCGCGCGCTCCACGGCATTTGGAGCACGCCGAATGGAGCACGTCGTCTGCCAACCGCATCACGCAACCGGGATCGCGTCGTTTGTCCCGTGCGCCCCGCTTTTTGCTCGCTGCAAAGTGCGTAGAGGCGAATGCATCGTGCCCGCCGCATCGTGCATCCCGTCTTCCGCTTGACGCCGCAACGCCGAGAGGTTAGCGACATTCTTGCATCTTTGTTGCGTTTCACTATTCTTGCAGGAGACCCGCGCCCCATGCCGAACGATAATCTCGTGGTCATTGCCGCGATGGCCCGGAAAGGGGGGAGTGGCAAAACCACGCTCTCGCGCGCCCTGATCAGCGCGGCTGTGGCTGCGGGGCGTCGGGTTCTTTTGATCGATACCGACAGCACCGGGGTACTTGGGACCTGGCACAAGCGGGCAGAAGGCGCAGGTCTGGGATCACCTCTTCTCCGTTCGGCGACAGTCGAGAGCGTCTGGGGTGTCGATCGCAGGATCGAGCAGGTCTATGCGGCTGACTCGGCAGATTTCATCTTCATCGATACGGCAGGCGTCGGCGCGGAATGGTCGGACGGGATCGCCGTTCTGACCGATCACATCGTGACGCCGGTCATGCTGTCGACCTCGGATCTCGATGTTGGCGCGCAGACTGCCCACTGGTTCGAAAGGTTGCGCGCGCGCGTCGACAACCCGGCGAGCCTGCCGCGCCACCATGTCGTTCTCAACATGGTCGACCCGAAAGCCACACGCGCCGATGCAGCCCTGATCGAGGCGGCAATTGCCCGGTTTTCCGTGGTCGAGACTGTGATGATGCGCCGCAATGTGTACAAGGAGATGGACGAGAAAGGCCTGCTTCACGCCATCGCCTTGCAAAAACAAGCCGATCCCAACCCCCTGATGCGACCGCATGTGCGCCATGTGGTCGAGGCCATTGAGGAGGCGACAGACATCCTCAACAAAATCTTTGCTGCGTGAAGATGAGGCAGTGAGAAAGAAAATCCCGACCATCACCCGGCCCGACCCAGCCTATGCCGCGTCCTTGCGGCCGGAAGGGGAGGAAGACCCGGAAAGGGACGAGGCTCGACGCGTGGAGACCGTCCTGAAACCGATGGATGCAAAGACCCCGTCAACGGATGAAAACGAGGCGCCGGTGCAACGTGTGCCTTCCGGACCAGCGCCTCAACCAAGCCCGGAGACTGCGGCAGTCACAGCGACGCCCACCATTGCACCGCCGCCCCAGGCCCGACGCATTCCGGCCACCCGCAAGATCGATATCCGGGTGAACGCGCTGGACCGGCAGGAGGAGGCCCTGATCGACTGCGGCGTCGATCCTGCCCATGTCATCCGGGCCGCCCTGCGCCGCGCGGTCAAGGACTGGCGGCTCGGACCGGAGTTTGCCCCGCCATCCGAGGAGCAGCGGACACGGATCACCGAGTGGCGCGCACGAACATCACTGGCGGTCGACGCCGGTGCTCTGGCAGGCCTCCTGCGCGCCCACGACCCCCTTGACGTCCTCAGCAAGTGGGCCTTGATCCGTGGTCAGGTCGAACCCCGTGTTTGGGCGGAGATCGACGAACTTCTGGAAGAGATTGCCGTTCGCGCTGCAGTGCCGAAAACATAAAATGATACGCCAACAACCTGACTATAAAGATAACTTGTCTTTTTATCGGTGGTTTTTTTCCGAAGCGGCCGTCCACATCTTGCAGTTGCAGCATTCAGCAATTGACACCGCCTACACGAAAGTTGAGGCCTCCTTTTTCGCCAGTTTCGAGGTCCGAGTAAGAGGAGTGCATCATGAGCCCCACGCCCCGCCTCACCGGCGAACCCATCATGCGTATCCTGTGCAAGAATACCGACGAACTGGCGGGCTACCTCTATCACTGGAACAACGGCGAAGTGCAGCCCGCTTGGCTAAACGGGGCCATGGCAGAGGTGCGTTACAAGCCAATGATCAAGGCCGCGTGAGTGAACATGAGGGTGGGGAGGTGGCAGTCAGCAGCATTGTGCTGGGACTGCAGATCACCCAGTAGCCACTCGCTCCATGCGCCTCGCTATAACGCATGAACTTGCCAATAGTGAGCGATAGCGGGGACCGCTATCGCTCATGATCAAATGGACTCAGGATCGAGCACGCGATGCCGACTTACCCAAGCAACCGTGGAATCTCAAGGGCCGTTGCGACGGTTTCCGCTATCTCAGTTTCATCAGTTCTTCTCTGAATGCTTCGGTCGGTGTTCTCCATCCCAGGCACTTTCTGGGGGTGCCATTCAAGCGGTCACAAATCGACTTCATATTTCGATTTGAGAGTGCGGCTACGGGCGCGTCCCGTGGCAGATATCGCCGCGCGCGTTTGTTTAGGTTCTCGACTGAACCCTTTTGCCACGGCGCCTGCGGATCGCAGAACCAGGCCTCTGTGCCGATCCCTGGCTTGAGTTTGCGCCAATTCCTAAACTCGATTCCACGGTCAAACGTGATCGATTTGCGCGCCGTTTGGGGCAGGGGTTCCATCACAGTCATCAGCTTGTTTATCAAATGCGTAGTGCTGAGGTCGTTGTTGCGGAACAGCACGACAAAGCGCGTCTTGCGTTCGACCAACGGAGCGACATTTGTCTTGCCCTGCGCCCGCTCAAAGATCATCAGATCGCCTTCCCATTCGCCGAAAGTCTCACGCGTTTTGACATAGTCGGGCCGTTCGTGGATTGACCGATCAGGCGGGAAAACAAGGCCACGCGGTGTGCGACGGCGTCGTGGCTGGCGCGTCTTGCGCCGATGCGGAAGGTGACGTGCGAGGTCTTCAGACTGCCCATCTGGGCCGTAAACGTAGGCATAGATCGTCTCGTGGCTGACGCGCAAAGCTTGGACGTCAAATTGCAACCGACCAGCGATCTGTTCTGGTGACCATCCTTCCTTGAGCTGCTTGATTACGGCATCTCGCAGTTCAACAAATCGTACCAACTTGCGCCGACGCGCGCGCCGATCAACAGCTGACCTCTGTGCAGTCATCCCGTAATATCCGTTCAACTTTGGTAGTTCAGCATCCTCGTATCGGTTCCGCTTGATCTCACGAAACACGGTTGAGCGATGCCTGCAAATCTCCGCAGCAATCTTGCTCACCGACATCTTTGCGTTCAACATGTCTTCAATGGTGCGTCTCTCACGCAATCCTAACTCCGTGTGGGCCATCTTCCGTTCTCCTTGCTTTACAGCAAGATAGGGGATTTTTCGCAACTCAGTATAGAATGTGCCCGGGCAAATACTTGAGTGTCATAATAATGGTTATGTAATATCTAGCTCTTCTCACTGGACCAGCGCATCCATCGCGCGTGCGATGGCGTTTTAAAAAGCGGCCAGTTCTTCGGAGCTAAGGGCACCGGTGATCCGGGGGTCGCGCTTTAGCGCGTCAAGCATGATCGCATCATAGACTTTGCGCCCTGCCGGTGTGACGTGCCATTGCCAGTTCTTAGCACTGAGATTGACCGGCCATGCCCCTCATGCAGCGATGCATCCGCCGATTTATCTCATGTGAATGGTCAAGTGCGTGCCAGGCTAAGGCATGCGTCCGCTTATCGTGGCCCCTCAGCGCGCAGTTTCTATCCCGGCCCCTAGCGCCTCTGCAAGAAATTTCGCGAACGGTAGGATATCTTCCTGAACACTCGCGGCCTCAAGCGCCGCCATATAAGCAGCGCGGTTCTCGACCTTGATCACTGTCCAGGGATGACCCGCCGCCGCCAGCATCACATTCATCAGAAACCGGGCGATCCGGCCGTTGCCGTCAATAAACGGATGTATGTAGACGAATATGAAATGGCCAAGCACCACACGCACTGCAGGATCGGTTTCAGCCCGCAAAAGCTCGAAGAACACAGGCATGCAGTCACGGACAGCTTCAACGCTCATTGGCACATGCTGAGAGCCGCGAATATAGACCGGCGCATTTCGGTAGCCCGCAAGCTGCGATGCCTGCAAAAGGCCCGCGCCAACAGATGGTGCGAACAGCGCGCGGTACCATCCCGTCAGATCCCGTTCCACGACCTCCGCCACATTCTCCCCGCCCAATACCGCACGCACACTCTCGCGCACGTTCTGAAACGCCTCCCAATAGCCACGCGCGGCAAGCGCATTTTTCATGGCACGGTCTTGCCGGTCTCCATCCGCATTCCAGCCACCGCCGCGAACCTTTTCGATCAGCGCCGGTGACACCTGATAGCCTTCGATGGAAAGTGAATGATATGCGTCCGTCACATAAATTGCGTCCATTGCGTTCAGATAGGAATCGGCATCGTTTGCAACGGGTTCAGCTGCCGAAAAATGCGCCACGACAGTCTCGCGCAGTGCTGCCCACTTCAACCGGATGCGATGCACATGCGGTGACGTTTCGCGCCCTGAACCGCGAAGAGTCACAGTTTCATCAAACGGGTCTGTTTCGCGCAGATCATATGAGGCCGACTTCATGGCCGCGACGATCTCTTCCGCTATCCTCGTGTTGCCGATACTCCGAAATCCACCAGTGAGCCGTCCTGCCGCGCGGGTATGCCCCCCCTCAAGGAGCCGCGCCAGAAGTGCTGAAGCATCGGGCATCATTGCCAGGATTGTCCGCGCATCTGTCGCGTTCTGGCGAAAGAAATTCTCCGGGACCAGTATCAACGCCTCTTCAACCGAAAACAGGCGCAGCTGCTCCCTGATGACAAGCGTATTCCCCTGCGCAAATGTCGCACGGGTTTCAAAAATGGAAGTCTTGTGCGGAAACTCCGTCTTCATGTTCCCGGCTTTCGATGCCCGCACCAGCAGCTGCAAAGGCACCGTGGTGTCTCCGGCATGCAGCTTCAGCGACTGCTCCGGAGACAAGGACCAATCCTCGCCAAACCGTGCGGCCAGATATTGGGCGCAAAAACTCCAGAATAACGTATACCACGCTGTGCTCTCACCGGCGGTCTCGTCAGGGCGGGACGGGATGTACCACCCTTTGATGACTTCCTTGATAAAACCCGCTTTGATAAGCCGCTCGCGATGGGTACGGGTCAGATCGCCGGATTTCACCGCCGTGACGCCCTTCGACTGCAACAGGTGCAGCACCTCCAGGGATTGCGCCAGTTTCTCCGATGCGGTCGTCATCTGCCAAACCCCCTTCACCCGCCCTCGCCCCGGCACGTTCAAATTTTAGGTTTTGAAGCTGTATTATATTTAGGTTTTAGTGTCGATCATATCTTAGGTTTTAGCGCTAAAGGATCCTTGGGACATCAGGCAATCCAGACCCGACCGCTTAGTCAACTTCTTCAATATCATAGTCATCATTGAGAATCTCCACCACCTTATAGAGCTCGGCTGAACTCAGGATAAGACGCGAAACCGTCATACGGGTGTGATCGCCGGCAACTTCATAAGCAGCATTCTCAGCCAACTGCGCAGCATAGGTGACCATGACCAAAGCGCGTTTCTCACGAGGCAAAGCGTTCAGATCACCCATCAACAGATCGAATGACGCTTTCATAGAACTGTCCATCAAGCACTCCTGGTTGCACGGTAAACAGCGCCTAACAGAGAGTGCGCACTGCCGTTAGTCACTTGGTTGAGGGACAAACATCATGAGAAAGAAGCCGTTACTCATTTCCCGCCGCGTTATGCGGAATGATGCCGTAGCGCAGCGCGGTGATGACCGCCGAAACCCTGTCATTGACGCCGAGCTTGTCGTAAATCCGTTTGCACAGCGTATCGACAGTATGCTTCGAGACCTCCAGAATCTGCGCTGTCGCGCTGTTTGTTTTTCCACGCGCCATCCAGAACAACACCTGCACCTCACGTTTGGACAGGCCCGGCGGCTCTATGTCAGACTGCGACGATAGCCCGCACAGGGTGTTATGGGCCGCCTGACAGGTAAGCTGAAGCTCCGCCAGACCACGACCGGACATCGTCGGCCCATAGCACCCGTACCCCAGGGCAAAATACCCGTCCCTGCCCGCGGGACCGGAGACGGAAACGCTGATCCCGTCACCGAGATCTGCAGCGCGCAATTTCGCCAGATAGATCTGATACCTTCTGGACAGGGGTTGCAGCGCGCTCACGCCCGACCAGACGACCGGAAATGCGAACTGCCGTGTCGCCAGAGGAAATGGATCGTCCAGCTGGTTCTGATCGTTGAAATATCCGTTGGATACGCTCGCAGGAAAACCGATCTGGTCGATAAAAAAGCGGCCGGGCTGCCCTGAGACCGAATGAATATAGGCAGCCCTTTTAAAACCGATACGCCGGAAGATTCCAAAAGTAACACGCCGCAACGCGCTGACACTGCCTGCCGACAACAGCCGATCAATGTTTCTCGGGAACTGCTGATCCATATTCAATCTCCTGCCCGCTGACCCATACTCATGCGCAGGCCTTGCCGCTCAAACCACTCCGGCACCGGCCGCATCACGTCGCTGTATCAACCCTGCAGCGTTAATTGCGTTCCACGGTCCCCCTGCCCCGCCTGTCTCGAATTTCGGCTTTTCCCCGAACCCTCAGGCACTATGTTGATCTGGACCCAAGTAGCCAGAAGGCGCACGCGATGCACCCTGTTCTTTCCCGCTTGCGGGCCGTGACAGACCCTTTGGGCGTCCGGCTTGCCCTCATGCTTGCGATTGCCTTGCTACCCCTGATGATCGTGTCGATCGTCAAATCCCAGGCCGTGATGAACGAAGCACTTGCACGCTCGCAGGCGGCCCTTGTGGGCGAGACCCTGCGCGCAGTTCGTCAGGAAGTAATCAGCATCGAGCGTGCCAAATCCGTGGCACAGGCCCTGAGCCGCAGTGCCCCGCTCCTGCTGGAAGATCCCGCCCGCTGCAACCTCATGATGCGCGAGACTTTGACTGACACGCAGTTCTCCTTTGCGGGCTACCTCGACACCACGGGCTTTCTTCCCTGCTCGAGTGCGGCAGCACCTTTCAGCTTTTCCCCGAGTGCGACACTCGACGCCCTCGTGGCAGGCGGCGAACCCATGGTCGCTGTAAACGAACAGGCACCCGCATCAGGCACATCCGTTTTCTTCGCCTCGCATCCTGTGTTTGCTGCGGATGGCACACTTGCGGGCTTCACCACCGTTTCCGTGCCGCACCGCAATCTGCAGCAGGCCGGCACTCAGAATTCCGACGCCACCTTTCTGACATTGAATGCGGATGGCGTTATCCTGACCGCACCCGGATCGCCCAGTGAGGCGGAGCACCTGCTGCCGCAGCTTGCAGGCGGGGCTGAGATCACAACCCAGCCGGTCAGTTTCAGCGCAAAAGACCGTGACGGTGTGGAGCGGCTTTATGCCCTTGTCCCAGTGGTCACGGGAGAGCTTTATGCGCTGTCCTCCTGGCCAGCCGACCGCGCAACCGGCAGTGTCTACCTCACCTCACCGGCGCTTTTCCCCCTCCTGATGTGGCTGGCAAGCTTTGTCGTGGCGTGGGTTGCCGCATCGCTGTTCGTCACGCGCCCTGTTCTGCGTCTGCGCACCGCGATGCGCGGATTTGCCGAAACCCGCCGGACCCCCTTGGGCAAAAGCTTCGATGCCGCCCCCAGGGAGCTGCGCGATGTGGCGGATACTTTCATGGGCATGACCGATGGCATCCTGCGCGATGAGGCAAAGATCGAGGATGCGATGCGGCAAAAGGACATCCTGCTGCGCGAGGTTCATCACCGTGTGAAAAACAATCTGCAGCTGATCGCCTCGATCATGAGCCTGCAGATCCGCCAGACCAGATCGGAAGAGGTCAAACCCATTCTCCAGAGCCTGCGCGACCGCGTGAACAGCCTCGCCACCATCCACCGGAGCCTCTACCAGACCACGGGACAGGCCGATATCCGTATGGACGAGCATCTGGGCGAGATCGTGAAACAGGTCGTCGCCATGGGCGCCGCGCGCCAGTCCGCCGTCAATCTGACGACTGATCTGGTGGCCATCCGTCTCAACCCCGATCAGGCCGTCCCGCTCTCGCTCTTTGTCACCGAGGCCATCACAAACGCCCTGAAATACATCGGCAGCAGTACCAAAAATCCCGCCAGTCTGCATGTCCTGCTGACTGCCGCGCGCAATGATGCGGGGGAGGATACGGCCGAGCTTACCGTGACGAACACCATCACCACCAAAAGCGCCATAGCCGACGCTGCCAGCTCCTCGGGTCTTGGCTCCCAACTGATGGAGGCTTTCGCGCAGCAGCTGTTCGGGACCTTCACCGCCACCCGGGAGACGGATCAATTCCGGGTTCACATGACTTTTCCGGTAGAGCCGCTGACCGCGAAAGAGTGACGCAAAAGGCCCCGCACGCATGCGGGGCCTGTAAACAATCATGTCCGATCTGCACGCCGCGTCAAAAGGGCGGCTCGCCCCGCACGGCACGGGCCACCATGGCCACCACGATCAGCAGAAATGTCAAAGCACAACCCGGCGTTGTCTCACGTTCATCATGAAGCCTATTGCATGCCAATTTGGCGGTTGAACCGGACGGCGCAATATTGGTTCCACAGGTTCTGAGCTCTCCAGACCCCCCTGCCCTGCCACACGGCTGGCCCCGCAGCGCGCGCCGCCAGACCGGTGTCACGGCTCTAGCCGCGGCGGACGTTCTGGCCCGCGACGATCACCGCGATCGTGCCGCCATCGGTCAACTCCATCGAATCCTCGGGGGACAGGTCCAGCAATTCGATCAGCCGCTGGCGTGCGCGGCTCACCCTGCTCTTGATCGTTCCGGTCGCCACTCCGCACATCTCCGCCGCCTCGTGATACGCAAACCCGGACGCCCCCACCAACGTCAACGCCTCGCGCTGGTCGTCGGGAAGCTGCTCGAACGCCTTGAGAAAATCCGTATAGGCAAGCCGCCCGTCATGCTCTGGCTTCACTGCCAGCTGACCGCTCAGGATGCCATCGACATCGGCCACCTCGCGGCGCGCTTTGACATAGCTGCTGTAATAGGTGTTGCGCAGTATCGTAAAAAGCCAGGCCCGCATATTCGTCCCCGGCTCGAACCGGTGGATTGCCTTCCACGCTTTTACAACGGTCTCCTGCACCAGATCATCCGCCATTGACGGATTGCGGCACAGACTCAGGGCAAAGGCGCGCAGGACACCCAGATGTGTCACCAACTCATCCTTGGGGTCCATGATCGTGACAGCATCACTTCCCATCTTTGCCATCCTGTTCCCGCAGCTGGGCAATGAGATTCATCAGATCACCTGGGATCTCTTCGGCCGCCTTATCCTCGAACGAGCGGCGCAGATGGTTCCGGATCAATGCGTCGCGCTCCCTCACGGGTTTGGTCTCATCCGTCATCTTGTCAGGCTCTCCATTTCGATACGTCCTCTCTCCAAACTCGCTACGGTTCCTGCAACAGCCGGACACAATAATGTTATCGCCCGTCGGAACCAAACCGGCCAGCTGTCGTTTGGTTCCAAAGAAAACAGGGGACATGATATGACACAAACCACTTCGAACCAGCCGCTCGCTCGCACGGTCGCGGATTTGCTACCCTTCCTGCGCCGCTATGCGCGCGCGCTTACCGGCGCGCAGAAAACCGGCGACAAATATGCCGCCGCGACCCTCGAAGCGCTGCTGACAGACCGCCAGATCTTCGAGACGGCCTCCAGCCCCAAAGTAGCCTTGTTCGGGGCCTTCCACCGCATCTGGTCCGTCTCCAAATCCCATGTAGACGATGCGGAGACCGGAATGATCGCCCGCGCGCAACATCACATGTCGCGCCTGACGGAGAATTCCCGCGAGGCGCTGCTCCTGAGTACCGTGGAGGATTTCACAGTGTCCGAAGTGGCCGAGATCATGCAGATCAGCGACGCCGAGGCAGCCGATCTGGTCCGCGTCGCAAACCGCGAACTCGAGAAATCGACCGCAGGCAATATCCTCGTGATCGAGGATGAGGCAATCATCGCGCTGCACATCAAGGCCATCGTGAGCGAGATGGGACATACGGTCACCGGTGTGGCGCGGCGGCACAAGGATGCTGTCGCTCTTGTGGCGAAACAACAGCCCGATCTGATCCTCTCCGACATCCAGCTGGCCGACGGATCATCTGGCATCGACGCGGTCAACGACATTCTGGCCCAGACGGGCGATATCCCCGTCATCTTCATCACCGCCTTCCCCGAGCGTCTGCTCACCGGTGAGCGGCCAGAGCCTGCTTTCCTGATCACCAAACCCTATACCGAAGAACAGGTCAAATCCGCCGTCAGCCAGGCCATGTTCTTCGCCTCTTCGGAGATCATCGAAGCGCTATGACTGCAGCTACCTACGGTCAGAGAAACGATGCGGCAGCCCTGACCGGGACTGCCGCGCCTGCGTTCAGCCATCATATTCCGGCATGGCTTCCAGCCCTTCCTCGGAGCTGTCGATATAGACGCGCAGGGCACCGCCCTCATCCGCCCGCAGAATCTTCAGCGCTTTGAAACTGATTGCGACGGGCCGCTCGCCCAGCCCCAGAAAGCCACCCACATCGATCACCGCACGCTCGATCATGCCATCAGCATCCAACAGCAGCGCGCCGATATTGCCGATTTCCTCATCCGCAAAACCGTAGACCGGCGCGCCGGAAAGCTCATCCGCCGTCAGCTGGTCCACCATCACCAGCCGGTAGCCCTCACGCTCCATCATGGGTGCCTGATCTGTGGTGTCCCGAACTGCCGTCTCGCCCATCGCCGTCTCGTCCCTCATGGAAGTCCGCTCATAGGCCGGCGCTTGATTCAGGGCATCCTCGGTCGCGTTGACGACGACGAAATACGAATCCGGGCTTTGCCCGTCCGAGATAAAGCGCAGACCGGCCATATTCACCGCGACATCCTTTTCGCCGATCCCAAGGAACCCACCGACGCCCACGATCACAAGCTGGACCTCTCCGTCACGGGTCAGAATGATCTCATTGATCTCGCCGATGTCGTCCCATTCGGTGGTCTGGTCAACAGTGGCGGAGGCCATCGCGGTCAGATCCGTCCGCGTCGCATAGATGCGCGCGCCCAGCAGATCAGAAGCATTCAGGTTCATCGCCGCGTCAAAGGGCGTGTCGGAAAACACCGCACTGTTGCTCTGGGCAAATGCGGAAGTGCCCAGCAAAAGAGCGATTGCGGTAGAGGTCATAAAGCGTTTCAAAACATCTCTCCTCGAGTGTGTTACAGATGTAAAAGAACCGCGGACCGGGCGATCCGTTCCAACAGCTGCTCCCCGACCGCTACAACCCTTCGAAAAGCTCCGGCTCCATCTCCATCCAGAATCCGAAGATGCTCTGGCTGTTGAGCGCGGACATCCAGCCATGGCGGTCAAAGTCATCGACGAGCGCCGCATCGCCAAGGCGGCTGCGGAACAGCGCCCGGTCCGCATCGCGCCGGGTGGGAGAGCGGGAGGAGACCGCAGTTTGCACCGCCTTGAGCCGTTTAACGCGATCCGTCTCGGGTGCCGGTGCCTCGGCAGCGGGGCCAGAGAAGTCCTCATCGATGGCGCGCCTCAGGTAGCTGACCGGGCTCTTGACGAGGTTTCGCCGCGAAACGTAGGCGAGTTTCTCGCTCACATAGTCCTCGCCGTGCTCGCCCAGCCATTGCCGCGCGAGCCGGTCGCTGACCCCCAGCGCGCGCAGCTGCGCATAGACATCCCCCTTGCGCAGCACCGCGCCATCATCAATGTCGAGGATCGACAGCTGCGGATTGCGCTTGATGAGCAGGCGGATGTGGCTGACCGCCCTGCCCTGCTTGCGGATCTCAGGCGTGATCGTGATGTCGGAGACTTTATTGACCTCCGCCACCGCAGGTTTGATGATCTTTGCATTGAGATGCTTGTAGCTCTCGTAATACTCAGAGCCATCGACCCCCATAAGCCTGCGAAAGGTCTCGAGCTCCCACCAGCCGGTCGATCCGGTGCCGATAAAGCGAAAACAGTTCTCATAGAGCGCCAGCGCGTGACCGCCGGTAAACTGGCGCTGGATGTTCAGGTTGATCAGGGCAAATACTTTCGGATCATGCAGCTTTTCCGCAAGCGCCGGAGAATAGGCGTATTCGCAGACCCCGTCATTGAGTTTGGCGAAGGACAGCAGCGCGGAGACGCCCCATTCCTGCCGCCCCTTCTCGTCGAGCATGTCCCACTCGGCTACCGTCTCGGCCAGACCGCGCAGCGAGGCCTTGAGCGTTTGTGTATCATTGGAGTTGTAGCCTGCCATCAGACACAGCGTGCGCGCATCGATCCGGTGCGATGCCCGTGAAATCAGCGTGTCGTAGGCGTTGAGCAGCAGGACGTTGGACAGCTTGCGCTGCAACAGCGTCAACTTGCCGGAGACATGGATCGCCGCGACGTTTTTCTTGACCGAGGGACGCCTCAGCGCACCGCTGAGCTCTACCGTTTTGAGTGCTTCCATAGACCTGCTCTTTTCGTCAAAGGTGACATGAAAGGAACCCGAAGTAAAGACACCAGTAGGTTCCTTTGCCATACCCGCCGTCAAGGGTGCCGCGTGCAGCCAAAGGAACCCGAATACGGGATCAGCAGAAGGCACAACTTGTCACCGCAGATCCGAGTAGTCACTAATCAGCACATAACAGTCTCTAACCGGTGACAGGTTCCCTAATTCCCGCGAATCGGAGTCCCTTGCCCTGTATCCGGGTCCTTTTCATCCCGCTGCCGGGCACCTTTTGTCCCGTGACCGGGCACCGAAACCTGTCTACAGGATTGATAATATTTGAAATTACGGCGGTAAATAAACTAAAGAATACTAAAAAACAGAAAGCTATGTGTTGCTTTTTCAGATCATGGATAGTTTTGCCACGAAACCACGACAAAAGAATGGTAATTTAAGCGACTTTCTGTGATGTTGCACAAAACAGCGCACATGAAGAGGCGAGATGATGGCGAGCAAAGATACCCCTGCCCCACCCTACTACAACATAGATCCGGCGCGCGCTGCAGCCAAATTGGCCGCGCCAGTTACCACGACACGCTTTGCAAAGGCCGCGAATTTCGCCGCTAAAGGCCGCGATGATCTTGCCAAACGCGGCTATGCCCCGGATGGGATGAAGCGTCTGCGCAAATTTTCAACCTGGGAAATTTGCAAATACCTCATCCCCCTGGCCCCTGCGCATTTTCGCCGTGTGCTAAAACAGCACGATCATCTGCCCCAAGGGAGCGGCGAAGGTGGTACGAAATGGTTCACCCTTGAGGAGGTGATGGCCCTGCGCCAGCATTTCGCCACCGAAGGCTCTGCAGACCGCGAGTATCTGCCCTACCGGCCCGAGGGGCTGCCTGCAAAGGTCATCGGTGTGGCGAATTTCAAAGGCGGCGTTGGCAAAACCTCGACCTGTGCGCATCTTGCAATGAGTGCGGCGCTGGATGGCTACAAGGTCTTGGTGATAGATCTGGACAGCCAAGGCTCCATGACTTCGATCATGGGAGGCAAGGTCGCCGATGAATGGCAGACCGCCTTTCCACTGATCGCCAAACATTTTGCAGGCCATCTGCTGGCCGAGAACTCGGTGCTGGCGGCAGGCGGTTTCGCGACGAAACCTTTGGACGAGACCTTGCAGGCAGCGCTGGAGATCGGCGCCGATGACGTGATCCAGAGCACGCATTGGCCCAATATCGACCTGATCGGCGCGCAGCTGAACCTCTATTGGGCAGAGTTTCAGGTTCCCGTCTGGCGCATGCAGCTTCGGTCCTGGCCCTTGTGGGATGCGCTCGGCGGATTCTTGGAGGATGAGGGTCTCTTGGACAGATACGACCTGATTTTCCTCGATACGCCCCCTGCCCTCGGCTATCTGACGATCAACGCGCTTTCCGCTGCCGACATTCTGCTGGTGCCGCTGGGCGCTTCATTCCTTGAATTCGATTCGACAGGCCGGTTTTTCGACATGCTCTATTCGACCTTTGCCAGCATCGAGGATGGCGAGAACAGCTCGCGCGCGGGGGCGGGGCTGGAAGAGATCCGCTTTGAATGGGACGCCGTACGGGCGATGATCACCCGCTTTGATCCTGCGCAACAGACCGACCTTGCCAATGTCGTACAAGCCTATTTCGGCGACTTCATGACGACCTACCGGCAGGAGTTCACCGCGATGGTGGGCCAGGCAGGTGAGCAAGTGAGCGGGATCTACGAGGCCGACTACCGCGATTTCAACCGCGACACCTATACACGCGGGCGGGAAACCTTTGACCGCACATGGGCCGAGGTGAAAGAGATCATTCAAGGCTGCTGGTGGCGCGATTTGCATATGCAGGGCCAGACTCAGGACCAGACTGACGGCCAGCATCAGGCAACGGACGCTGCGGTGACAGAGGAGTAAGAAATCATGGCTAAACGTCGCAAACTTACAGCGCCAAGCGCCAAAGATCTCAGCCAGATCGAGGCGGAGTTTCGCCGCGAAACCTCTCCCAATTCCGGGATGGCGCCGATTGCCCAGGTGGCGGCGGAGAATGCCATGAATGTGAATGTCGTTGATGCTGCGATGCGCGCCAAGTTCGCGCAACTCGAAAAGTACCGCGCCATCGAGGCGCAAGGGCTGGTGGCGCGGCTTATCCCCATTGATGCGATCGACGCGACGGTGCTGACCCGTGACCGGATGGCACTTGACCCTCAGGCTTTTGCCGAACTGAAGGCGGCGATCCTCGCCAACGGTTTGCGCATGCCCATCGAGGTTTATGAGCTGGCGGGGCAGGATGGACCTAAGCGCTATGGCCTCATCTCCGGCTATCGCCGCCTGCGGGCGGTGAGTGAGCTGCGTGGGCAGCCGGGGCAGGAGGTGGGTGTCATCGAAGCGCTGGTACGCCCTGCCGCAAGCTCTGCCTGCAGCATGGAAGCGATGGTCGAGGAGAACGAAATCAGGGCAGATCTTTCGCAATTCGAGCGGGGGCGGATTGCCGTGCTGGCGGCGCAGAACGGCATCTATGCCGACGTAGAGGAGGCGACAACCAGGCTTTTTGCCTTTGCCTCGAAAGCAAAGCGGTCGAAAATCCGCTCCTTTTCGCTGGTGTTTGAGCGGCTGGGCGATGTCCTGAACTTTCCGCAGGCCCTGCGCGAAAAGCAGGGTCTGGCACTGGCAGCAGCATTGCGTGACGGGGCAGGGGACATGCTGCGTGAGGCGCTTGCCACTGCGGCGCCGGAAGGTCCCGCGCAGGAATGGGAGGTGGTCGAGCGGAGCCTGAGAGGTTTCGCGGCGAAACCCGCACCGGATCTGCCGAGCAGGGGCGGTCGTCCCAGAGCAGAAATGACCAGCTTTGAGACCGTGAAGGGCCGCCGGATCGCCTGGTCCCGGAAAGGGCAGGGGATCGTGATCGAGCTGGGTGGCGAGATTGATGAAGCTGACATCGCGCGGTTGATGACAGTCCTCAAAGAGACAGTCTAGCGGTCTTCGGATCCGCCAGGCCGACCACCTCACCAATCAGGAGGAGCGTGACGGCGGGGCGGCCAATTAGCCATAATGACCACCCCGCCCATGCACGCAAACGCAGCATGGATGCCGTCAAGACCGAAGAGGGGAAGGATCGCTCATGTACCGGCCCCAGCTTTGCGCATGCTTATTCGTGCATCACCGGACACTGTAGAAACCCGCCCGGTGAGTGGTTAACCGGCGTAGGGTTGATTGGATCCATGATAGTCGATGAATTTTTCGCGGAAGAAAAATGTGGGGTTGGGATGAACCAAATGCGGAATCGCTGGTCAACAGAAAATGGGAGCGGCTGTCAGGCGGGCTGGCGTCGAGGCCCTCTCCAACTGCCGCCCTGACCCTTCACCAGATGGACAAAGATCATGCGAGATACGACGAAGATTTCCACACAACCCACCTCAAATCCCACCGCAGATCAACGCCGCACCGTGGGCAGTGTGCTGTTTTTGGGTGGTATCATCGTGCTGGGGATCATCCTGGTGATGCTTCTTTGGCCCGAGCGTACTGCCCTTAGAGCCTGGTTTAAAACTAGTTGAGTGAATTCAGCAGGTTGTGATTCTGTTCGGTTTGATAGCTGAACGGAGACATTTATGGCCTGGACTGAACTCACCCGTCGTCAACATGAGCGCG
>Ga0136559_1000102_pt1 | contig 28154 bp, 27 predicted proteins | sample AntRauMeHopE1496_FD_104633 | JGI IMG/M metagenome (GOLD analysis project Ga0136559, IMG submission 104633) | Saline lake microbial communities from Rauer Islands, Antarctica - Metagenome Hop E1 #496 | ecosystem: Environmental > Aquatic > Non-marine Saline and Alkaline > Saline | place... | reverse complement strand
GCTGGCCGATGTGGCAGAGCCGCGCGTGCCTTGGGAGCAGATGCTGCGCCGCCTGCTGGCACAGGCCGTGATGCAGGCACCGCAGCCCAGCCCGCAGCGCCCCGCGCGCCGATGGATCGCGGCCACCGCGCAGGCGCAGCGGGCAGGCACGCCCATGCCGGGGTTTCAGCCCGGCTGGCGCGCGCAGACGGATGTGCCGCGCATTGCCGTGGCCATGGACGCCTCAAGCAGCATCGACGACGTGCGGCTGGCGATGTTCTGGGCCGAGGTCACAGGCATCGCGCGGCGGATGCGCGCGGAGCTGCATCTGATGGTCTTCGACGATGCCATTCGCCACATGGCGCGGATTGATCCGGGTGTCACGCAAGTGCCCTTGCCGGACCTGCCGCGCGGCGGCGGCACGGCGTTTATGCCGGTGATCGTACAGGCGCAGCAGCTGGGGGTGGCGGCGCTGGTGGTGTTTACGGATCTGGAGGGGGAAGCCGGCCCGCCGCCGCGCGGGATGCCGGTGATCTGGGCTGTGCCGGATGCGGGGGCGCTGGTGGCCCCCTTCGGGCGGCTCATTGATCTGTCACGCTAGCTGATCTGTCACGCCAGGGCTGCGGCAAGCCGTGCGTGGGCGGATACGCCGCGCGCGTCGAATGTGATGTCGCGCAGAAAGACGCTCTGGGATTGGTTGATGCGCTGCAATTGCCGCTCTGTCAGCGGGGGCTGGAACAGGGTCTGGCGGAGGATCTCCTGCTCTGCCTTGCTCAGCCGCAGCACTTCGGGGCCCTCGTCGGACTGCACGCTGACATAGGTGAGCGGGGTCATCCGCCACAGATCGGACTGCTCGATCACCAGATGCAACTGGCCTTGCCGCATCCCGCGCGCGGCGGCGATTTTCGTCAGGGCGGCGCGCGACTGCACACGCAACAGGTCCAGCCCGCGCTCTGCCTGCGCCCCCTCGATCAGCCGGGGGCGGCGGGATTTGGGCACACGCAGGAACCGCATTTCTACCCACCAGATCATGAAGATCATCAGGATCGGCGCCTGTGCCATCGGCAGGGCAAGGGCATTCCAGCTGAGCCCGATGAAGATGAAAGGGCTGAGGGTGAGGATGTAGCGGATTGCCTGAAATTCGAAGATCAGACGCAGAAAACCGCCTAAACCCGCATGCCTGCGCGGCCAGACCGCGACGCGGCCAAAGAATTTGCGCGGCAGTTGCCGCACCTTGAGGATGGCGGGATTGCGCAGGGTGCTGTGGGTCAGGATCAACATGGGCGTATTGTAGTGCGGCGCGCGGCGGTGCACAGGGCAAATAAAAATTCGCGTACCCTGCCTTTTCGCCCTGCCTTTTCGGGGGATGTGGCCTAATTCGTGGCACAGACTGAACAATCAAGGCGATTTCGACCCGTGATGACCCCGCAGCCCCCTGATCCGATTGATGCTGTCGTCACCTGGGTGGACGGAAACGATCCCGCGCACCGGGCCTTGCGGGCGGTGTATATGGCGCAGGCGGGGGGCGTGCTGCACGAAAACGCCAGCAACCCGCACCGCTGGGAGAGCAGTGACGAGATCCAGTATTGCCTGCGCTCCATCCACAATCATGCGCCCTGGGTGCGCAGGATCTGGATTGTGGTGGACAGTGCGGGCCCCGATGTGACGGACCTGCCGGAGGCGCTGCGCGAGAAGCTGCGGATCGTAACCCATGGCCAGATCTTTGCGGGGCATGAGGCGGTGCTGCCCACCTTCAACTCGCTGGCGATCGAGAGCATGATGTGGCGGATTGAGGGGCTGGCGGAGCGGTTCTTGTATTTCAACGACGATGTGTTTCTGACAGCGCCCCTGCGCCCTGAGGATATGTTTGCGGGCGCACGCCCGGTGCTGCGTGGCCAGTGGCGCGACTACCGCGCGTTTGCCGCGGATCCTGCGGCGCGGGATGATCCGGCGCTCTTCAACTATTTCATGCAGATCAATGCGGCGGTGCTGGGCGGCATGCCGGTGTCGCGGCTGTTTGCGGCGGCCCATGTGGTGCATCCGATGTGCCGCAGTGTCATGGCGCAGCTGTTTGAAGCCCATCGCGGCGCGTTCGAGGCCAATATCGCGCACCGCTTCCGCGATCTGTCGCAGTTTTTGCCGCAGGCGCTGCACAACCATCACTGCATCGCAAACGGGCGGGCGGTGATGGCGCAGGGCACTGACCATCTGCACATCCGCAGCGGGCAGGGTGCGGATGTGGCACCTGCGCTGACCCGCGCGCTGCTGCTCGAGGAGGGCTTGGCGGATATGCGGTTTCTCTGCGTCAACGATCTGCCGCAGCTTGAGGCGCTGGTGCCGGACGCGCGGCGGCTGATTGCGCGGGCGATTGGCGAGAGGGGCTAGCCCGGAGGTAAGGTCCCGTATTCAGGTTCCGCCTTCAAGTCCCGCCTTCAAGTCCTGTCTTCAGGCCGAAAATTCGTCAAAAGCTTCCAGCGCCTTGGCGCCATAGGTGATTGCGGGGCCGCCGCCCATGTAGCCGATCATTTCCAGCGCCTCGCACAGCTCCGCGCGGGTGGCGCCAAGGCGAACCAGTGATTTGACGTGAAACCCGATGCAGCTGTCGCAGCGCGTCGAGATGCCGATGCCAAGGGCAATGAACTCCTTGGTCTTCTCGTCCAGCGCGCCGGATTTCTTGGCGGCCTTGCCCATGGCGTTGAAGCCCTTGAACATCTCGGGCGTCTCGCGCTGCAGGGTGCCCATGCGGGCCATCGTCTCGTCCAGAAATTGGGTCCAGTTCATCGCGTCTCTCCTCTAGCGGCTCTCGTCTGCGCCCATTTTACGCTCCAGCCAGCGCACGAAAAAGCTGATGATCAGGACCAGCACGAGGTACTCGAGGATCAGCAGCGTGTAGATTTCGAGCGGGCGATATTCTGTCACCACCAGCTCATTGGCGCGGCGCGTCAGCTCCTGCATGCCGATGACAGAGGCGAAGGCGCTCATTTTCACGATGTAGATGAACTGGTTGGCCAGGGGCGGCAGGATGCGCCGGATCGCCTGCGGCAGGATCACGTAGCGCATGGTCTGGCTGTAGGTCAGGCCGATGGTTTTTGCGGCCTCCGTCTGGCCGCGCGCGATGCTCTGGATGCCGGAGCGGTAGATCTCGGCGGTGAAGGCGCTGTCGGAGATGGCCAGTGTGATGACAGCCCCCCAGAAGGCGTCGATGCGCAGGGTGATGCCCATGGATTGCAGCACGACGGGCAACCCGTAGAAGACCCAGAACAGCATCGGCAACAGCGGGATCGCGCGGATGAATTCGATGTAGATGCGCGACGGCATGCGGATCCAGCGGTTTGTGGACATGCCCGGCAGGGCGACCATCAGACCCAGTGTCATCGACAGGGCGGCGGCGGTCAGCGACAGCACGATCGTGGCGCCGAAGCCGTTCAGCAAAAAGCGGATGTTGGACATGCCCGTGGGGGTGGTGGGGTCGATGACATACCAGCCCCAGACGCCGGAGTTGCCGCAGCCTGCCAGCAGGGTCAGGCAGGCGAGGGTGAGGAAAAGGCGCGTGCTCATCAATGCCTCAGGATCTGGTTGAGGAAGGTGCGGCAGCGCTCTGTCTTGGGGGCCTCGAAAAACTCCTGCGGGGTGCCGGTTTCCACAATCGCACCGTGGTCCATGAAGACCATCCGGTCGGCGGCGCGGCGGGCAAACCCCATCTCGTGGGTGACGACGATCATCGTCATGCCGCTGGTGGCCAGATCGACGATCACATCCAGCACTTCGGCGATCATCTCGGGGTCAAGCGCCGATGTCGGCTCGTCGAAGAGCATGATCCGCGGCTCCATGCACAGGGAGCGCGCGATGGCCACACGCTGTTGCTGGCCCCCCGAGAGCGCGCCCGATTTTTTATCCGCCTGCTCAGGGATGCGGACGCGTTCGAGGTATTTCATCGCGCGGGCCTCCGCCTCGGCGCGGCTCAGGCCACGGGCCTTCATCGGACCCAAGGTGAGGTTCTCGAGGATGGTGAGGTGGGGAAAGAGGTTGAACTGCTGGAACACCATGCCGACCTCCGCACGGATCGCCTCGATGGAGGCGGCATTGCCCATGCGGGTGCCGTCAACGGTGATGGTGCCACTGTCATGCGCCTCAAGCGAGTTGACGCAGCGGATCAGCGTGGATTTGCCCGAGCCGGAGGGGCCGCAGACCACGATCCGCTCGCCGTGCGCGACGGTCAGATCCACATCCTTCAGCGCCTGAAAGGGGCCGAACCACTTGTTCAGGCCCTTGATCTCTATCGCGTTTGTGGCGCGCTGGGCTGTTGGTTCTGGCATGGACGTCTCCTTGTCGGAGTGTATAGTGGACGCGAGCATTGTCGCAAGCGCAACCGGCATTAGATTAAATTGCAGCGTACCGGCCTCGCCCTGACGAGGACATAGTCCAATCCATGAGGGATCACAGATGAAATTGATGAAAAACATAGCATTGGCCGCCGGTTTCGCGGCGAGCCTGCTGGCCACGCCGGTGCTGGCGCAATCGGCCCTGAACGACATCCTCAGCGGTGGCGTGCTCAAGGTCGGCACCACGGGGGACTGGAACCCCATGTCCGTGCGTGATCCCGCGACCAACTCCTTTGTCGGCTATGACATCGACATCATGACGGAGCTGGCCGCAGATCTGGGCGTCACCCTCGAGATGGTGCCGACGGACTGGAAAACGCTGGTCAACGGTGTGGTGGCGGGCAATTACCACATGACCGGCTCCGCCTCGATCAGCCCTGCGCGGCTGAAGGCGGCGGGCTATTCGCACAGCTACATCGAAGTGCAGATGTTCCCCTTCACCACCGAGGACAAGCTGGGCAATTTTGACGGCTGGGACAGCATCAATCAGGATACTGTGCGGGTCGCGACCACACTTGGGACATCCTTCGAGGCGATGGTGAAGGAGTGGTTCCCCGATGCGGACATCACCGTGGTCGAGGCACCTGCACGCGGCTTTCAGGAAGTGCTGTCGGGGCGGGCGGATGTCTTTGTGACCTCCAACATCGAAGGCGCGGAGCTGGTCGCGAAATTCCCTAATGTGCGCCAGATCCCGGTGGACGCCCCGCGTGAGCCCACGCCGATTGCCATGCTGCTGCCGCAGGGCGACCAGGTCTGGATCAACTACATCAACAGCTGGATCGAGCTGAAGAAGGCGCAAGGCTTCTTTGAAGAAACCGCCGCGAAATGGGGCCTTTGAGCTGCGCATAAGACAAGGAAGGGCGCCACAGGGCGCCCTTTTCCATTTCCGCGCAAAGTAGTCCCATGATTGAGCACGACCTGACCAAAGGCCCGCTGAGCAGCCATTTCCGCCGCCTCGCCATTCCTGCCGCCATCGGGATGCTGTTCAGCACGCTCTATAATGTCGTCGATACCTTTTATGCCGGCTATTTCGGCACTCAGGCGCAGGCGGGTCTGGCGGTGGGGTTTCAGGCGTTTTTCATCCTCGTGGCCATCGGCTTCGGCCTCAGCTCTGCGATGAGTGCGCTGGTGGGCAATGCCAAGGGGCGGCGCGATGCGGCGGAGGCGCGGCATCTGGCGGTGCAGGGCATCGGGCTGGCCGTGATGGCGACGGCGCTGATGATTGGCATCGCGCTGCTGAGCGGGCCTGCCCTGATCGCTTTGGTGTCGGAGCCGGGGGGCTACCGCGATGCGGGCCTGGGCTATTTCAGCTGGTTGATCTGGGCGCTGCCGGGGTTCATCATCGGGCCTGCCGCCAATGGTGTTCTTCAGGCGCGCGGTGATACGCGCACCATGCAGCGCGCGTTGGTGGTGGCGTTTTTCGTCAACATCGGGCTTAACCCCCTGTTCATGTTCGGCATCCCCGGCGTGGTGGGTGGCATTGGCTTCAACGGCATCGCCCTGGCCACCGTGATCAGTCAGACGGGCGTGGCGGCCTTCATCCTGTGGCGCGTGTTTGGCCGCGCGATGATGGCCGATCTGCGCGCGTCCGAGTTCATCCCCGTGCCCGCAAAATACCGCGAGATCACGGCACAGGCCTTTCCGGCGGGTTTTGCCCTGCTGGTGACCTTTTCGAGCGGGTTCATCGTGCAATATGCCCTGAAGGATCATGGCGAGGCGGCGCTGGCGGCTTTTGGCATCACCATGCGCATCGAGCAGCTGTTCCTGCTGCCGGCCCTTGGCATCACCATTTCGCTGGTGCCGATTGCGGCGCAGAATTTCGGCGCGGGCAACCATGACCGCGTGCGCGCGGCCTTTCACCGCTGCTGGATGTTGGGCGTGGCGCTGACCACGGCGGCCTTTCCGTTTCTGTGGTTCGGGGGCGCATGGGCCGCCAGCCTGTTTTCCTCCGATCCCGAGGTGATCCGCATCGCGGCGCTGTTTCTGAAGGTCGAAGCGGCGATCCTGCCGGTCTATGTTTTGTTGTTTTCGATCAACTCGCTGCTGCAGGCGCTCAAAAGGGCGGTCCTGACCATGTGGATCGGGATTTACCGCCAGTGGATCGGGATCGCATTTTTCATCTGGCTGTTCGCCTATGTCATCGACGGCGGACTGACGGGCGTGCGCCTTGGCATTGCGGCGGGGGTCTGTACCGGGCTTGTCCTGTCGCTCTGGATCGGTGCGCGGGTGGCGCGGGACAAGATCGGCGGGCTCGGCTGGCCTGAGCGCGCGCAGGCGCATACCTGATTAACCGGCATCCGCAGTCTGCGCCCGCAGAGCTGTCTTGATCACTTTGCCATTGGCGTTGCGCGGCAGCGGCAGGTCCATGAGCGTCACGAAATCAGGGGTTTTGTAATCGGCCAGATGGGCGCGCACAAAGGCCTTCACGGCATCCGCATCCAGCGCCGGATCGAGGCTGTGCACAAAGACATGCATCTTCTCGCCCAGCACCGGATCGGGGCGGCCCACAGCGGCACATTCGACCACGGAAGGGTGGGCGGTCAGCGCATTCTCGACCTCGGCTGAATAGATGTTGTAGCCGCCGCGGATGATCATATCCTTGCGCCGGTCGTGCAGGCAGATGAAGCCTTCGGCATCGCGCGAGCCGATATCGCCGCTTTTCCAATAGCCATCGGTGAACTCGGAGGCGGTCTTTTCGGGGTTGTTCCAATAGCCCGGCACCGTGGTGGGCCCCTTGATCCACAGCTCGCCATGGGTGCCGTCGGGCACGTCGCGGCCCTGTTCGTCCACCAGCCGGATCTCGACGCAGGGCATGGCGATGCCGATGCTGTCGGCGCGCCGCACCCCGTGCCCTAGCGGCGTGAGGGTGACGGCAGAGGTCAGCTCCGTGGCGCCGTAGGCATTCATCAGGCTGAGGTTGGGCAGCTTTTGCGACAGCTGCGCGATGGTGGATTGCGGCATCGGCGCGCCGCCATAGCCCCCGATGCGCCAGTGCGACAGATCATAGTCCTCCACACGGCAGCGCAGCAGGAACAGGTTGTACATCGCAGGCACCATCAGCGTCTGGGTTACTTTCTCGCGCGCGGTCAGATCGAGGAAATCCTGGGCGGTGAAACTCTCGAGCATGACGGTGCATCCGGCAGTGCGGATCATGGTAAAGACCGTGGCGATCAGGCCGGTGACATGGCTGGCCGGCACACAGAGCAGCGAGCGCTCGCCTGCGCCCAGCTCCATGCACAGCTCGAAATGCATGGCGGAATGGAGGATGTTGAGATGGGTGAGCATCGCGCCCTTGGGCCTGCCCGTGGTGCCTGAGGTATAGAGGATCACGGCGGTATCTTCTTCGTCAACCGACACGGGTGCCACAGCCGGGCCGGTGAACAGCGCTGCAAAGGCAGGCGTATCGAGGCAGATCATCTGCTCCAGTGTGGCGATGGTACCGGGCGGGGGCAGGGTCTCCGCCACCTGTGGCCCGTGCACGAGCAGACGCGCGCCGCAATGGCCGAGGATATACTCCAGCTCTGCGCGGCCTTCACGGATGTTGATGGGGACGGCGATGGCTCCCAGCCGCAGGCAGGCCAGCAGGGTCACCAGAAATTCAGCGCGGTTGCTGATCAGCAGGGCGATACGGTCACCGCGCTGGACGCCATGTGCTTGCAGACCACCCGCCATGGTTGCGATGCGCTGCTCCAGCGCGCTGTAGGTCAGGCGGGTGCTGCCGCTGACCACCGCCTCGCCCGAGGGCGCAAGGGCCAGCGCTGCGGCGAACATCACGTTCAGATCCGCAGGGCGCTGTGTGAAACACCGCAGCTCCAGCCCGCCAAAGTGGCGTTGCGCAGCGATGCCGCCGGTGATGTCGTCGGACCAATGTGTCATGCGCGCGCTTTCCTTTTTCGCGCAGGTTATGCAAAACGCGCGCGGCAGCGCAAGAGGGCTGCTTTGGACACTGGCGCGTTAACCCGGGATTCAGCGCACGGCGCTAGACCTTCAGTCAGGTCTGATGATGTGAGCAGTGAGATGAGCAGGGTTTTACAGCTGTTGACGGCTGCCATTGTGGTGATGGTGGCCGCTCTGACGGGAGGGGTCTTGTCAGCGCAGCAGGCGGCAGAGCAGCTTTACGGTGCGATCCAATGGCAGGACATGACACAGTCACCGACTGTCTGGTTCGGGCGGGACAGCGCCATCCCGCCGCAGCCGTGGGTGGGTCGCTTGGCAATGGTCTTCGGGGGGATCGGCATCGCCCTGGTCGCGCTGATCTTTTATGCGGTACGTCTGCGGCGCACCGCCGCGAGACTGGTGATTGCACATGATGCGAACCAGTTGCTGATCGATGCGCTGAATAAAATGCGCGCGGCGGTCGTGATTTTTGACAGCGACATGAAGGCGGTGCATTGGAACAGCGGCTTTGAAGGGCGGTTCCCGGCGCTGGTGCCCTTGCTGAATGCGGGCGGCACACTGGAACAGGCACTTGTTCTTGCGTATAAAAGCGGTGTTTTCCCCGGTGAGGGGGATCCGGAAGCAAGCACCGCCGCCGCAAAGGCCACCGTTGCCAGCCTGCGCGCGGGCCGGACCGTGCAGCGGATCCTCCGAATCCCTGTCGGTGATACCTTCGACCTGAGCATGTTCCGCCTTGGGCCGGGCCATTATGCGGCGATCTGGGTGGATGTGACGGTGCTGCAGCGTGAGCAGGAGCGGATCACGGCGCAAAGTGACGCGCTGGGGCGCAAGAACGAACAGCTGTTGGCGTTTTCCGCCATGGCGGCACATGATCTCAAGGCGCCGTTGGTCCAGCAGTCTGCGCTGATGGATTTCATTCTGGAGGATATGTCAGGTGCCGGGCTGAGCCTGCCGGGAGAGGTGAGCACCTATTTTGCCACCTTCGCAGACCTGTCACGCCGGATGAACCTGCTGGTCGGAGATTTGCTCGACTATGCGCAAGCCGATTCCCCGCAAGTGGAGGCGGAGGTTTTCTCCCCCGGCGCGCGCCTGCAGGACGTGGTGGCGCTGGTGGCTCAAGGGCGACCTGTGGAGGTGACGATCGCGCCGGGGATGCCCGATGTGCGGGTGCCGCCTGCAAGTTTCGACATGGTCATGCGCAATCTGGTTGGCAACGCCGTCAAACATCATGACAGGCTTGGCGGGCAGATCATTTTGCGCGGCTACCGCGATCAGGGGCGCGTTGTGATCGAGGTGGAAGATGACGGACCGGGGATTCCTGACCACCAGCAAGCGCGGGTCTTTGAGCCGTTTGCCCGGCTGACGCGGGTAGAGGGGACGGGGCTCGGGCTGGCGTTGGTCAAGAATGCGGTGGCCGGATGGGGCGGAGAAATTGATCTGCGCGCGGCGGCACAGCGCGGCTGCATCTTCGCGGTCAGCCTGCCTGCCGCGCCGGAGGGGGCAGATGAGAATTGCGACCGCGCCCGGCACGCATCACACGGGACCCCGGCGCAGCCCGTCAGATGGCATAGGACTGCGCGACAAGCTCCGTGCCACTGCGGCTGTCAATGAAGCCCGCGATGAGGCGGACCAGCGGATAGGCGTCATGGCGCAGCTGCAGGCCGGTGCTGCTGATGTGGAACACGTCCGAAAACTGCTGCATCAGCGCGACTGCCGTGCTGTGGATGAAGGCGCTGTGGTCCGGATAGGCCTCGTTCAGCGCTTTTTCATTGAAGGCGAAGCGGCACATGAGATCCTCGATCATATGTGCCATGAGCAGGTCTTGTTCGCGCATCTCAAAGCCTTTGTGACCGGCAAATCCGCCCGCCTCGATCCGTTGCTCATAGGCGAGCGTGGCGGGGGCGTTCTGGGAAAACCCCTGCGGAAAACGGGAGATGGCCGAGGCGCCGAAACCCAGAAGCACAGGGCTTGGATCATCCGTGTAGCCCTGGAAATTGCGGTGCAGACGCCCTTCCTGTGCCGCGCGGGCGATGCTGTCCGTGGGTTTGGCGAAATGGTCGATGCCGACGGGCAGGTAGCCTCTGGCGCTGATCACCTCATCCGCACGCTCCGACAGGGCAAGGCGGGTGAAGGTATCGGGCAGATCATCGTGCTTGATCATCACCTGCCGTTTGGACATCCAGGGCACATGGGCGTAGCCGTAGATCGCCAGCCGGTCGGGGACCAGATCCAGCACATGCCCCAGCGTCTTCGAGAAGCTCTCGAGGGTCTGGTGCGGCAAGCCGTAGAGCACATCGAGGTCGAGATTGCGCAGGCCACATTCGCGCAGGAAACCGACGGCATCGCGCGTCTGCGCCAGCGTCTGGTGGCGGCCGATCGCATCCTGAACCTCGCGTGAGAAATCCTGCACGCCGATGCTCGCGCGGGTCAGGCCGAAATCCATCAGCGTCTGCAGCAGCGGCGTCGCGGCGTCCGTGGGGTCCACCTCGACAGAGAATTCGAAATCAGGCGCAGTCGCGAAGGCGTCGAAGACCTCCCGCAGCAGTTCGGCCATGGTTTCGGGCTGCAGGATCGTCGGTGTGCCGCCGCCCAGATGCAGGCGGGACATGCGGACACCTGCGGGCAGCTTGCTGCGCACGGCGCTGATCTCGTGGCGCAGGACTGCGACATAAGCGTCAACGGGGGCTACGACGCGGCTGCCCTGGGTGCGACAGGCGCAGAACCAACATAGTTTTTTGCAAAACGGAATGTGGATGTAGAGAGAGACATCCGTGCCCTTGGCGACGCTCTGGAGCCACTCCTGCTGGTGCCGCTGGCCCACCGCCTCCCTGAAATGGTTGGCCGGCGGATAGCTGGTGTAGCGGGGGACACGCGCGTCAAATAGACCGTGGCGTCGAAGGGTGTCGATTTTGCTCATGCTTCTGTATAGGATAGAAGCAGCGAACAGACTTTGATACAGATCAACATGATAAAACCATCCAAAAATGCCCTGCATGAAGAGTGCAAGAATTGCCCTATCGGGCACCGTGCCGTCTGTGCCCGCTGTGATACGGGCGAATTGGACGTGCTCGAGAACATCAAGACCTACCGCAGCTATGCCGCCGGCGAGGCGATCCTCTGGCGCGGCGAGCCTTTCACCTTTGTGGCCTCGGTTGTGACGGGGGTTGCCGCCCTGTCCAAGACGCTGGAGGACGGGCGCACGCAGATGGTGGGGCTGTTGCTGCCGTCGGATTTCATCGGGCGCCCGGGCCGCCGCGAAGTGGCCTTTGATGTGACAGCCACCACGGACATCACCCTGTGCTGTTTTGACCGCGCGCCGTTTGAGAAGCTGGTGGAGGAGACCCCGCACATTGCGCACCGCCTGATGGAGCTGGCGCTGGACGAACTGGATGCCGCGCGCGACTGGATGCTGCTTCTGGGCCGCAAGACCGCCCGCGAAAAGATCGCGACATTCATCGAATTGCTGGCGCGGCGCAGTGCGACAGACAAGCCCGGCCGCATCGACATGCTGCCGCTGCATATGACGCGCGACCAGATCGCGAATTATCTGGGCCTCACCCTCGAGACGGTGAGCCGCCAGTTCAACGCCCTGAAAAAAGAAGGCGTGATTGATTTCTCCGACCGCAAGCATCTGACGATCCGCGACCTTCCTGCGCTGCAGGATGCGACCGGCAATGATTCAGACGGCGGCATGTTGTCGTAGAAAGCTACGGTTCTTGATTCAGATCAAGGCACGCGACACCCTCCCATCCTAAACAGATCCTGCGAACAGGAGCGTCTTGTGGATGCTCGTCTGAAACTAGGGGCTCTGTTATGGACTATTTTAAACTAATCATACTAGGCGTGGTCACGGTTTTTGCCGCGATCGGCACAAACTGGGCGCATGATCTGGCCTATCAGGTTCACGCGCTTCTCATCATGCTGGTTGCAGCGGGCATGTTCATCTGGGTGCTGCGCCGCATGGACGAGCCTGCGCGCGAGGCGGTGCCGGATGGCATGTATTTCGACGGTGTGATCCGCGCGGGCGTGATCGCCACGGCATTCTGGGGCATCGCGGGGTTTCTGGTGGGGACGTTCATCGCCTTCCAGCTGGCCTTTCCGCAGCTCAATTTTGACTGGGGCCAACCTTTTACGAATTTCGGACGTCTGCGCCCGCTGCACACCTCTGCGGTGATTTTTGCGTTTGGCGGCAACGCCCTGATCGCGACATCGTTTTACGTGGTCCAGCGCACCAGTGCGGTGCGGCTCTGGGGCGGCAATGCGGGCTGGTTCGTGTTCTGGGGCTATCAGCTGTTCATCGTGCTGGCCGCGACCGGCTATCTGCTGGGCGCCACACAATCCAAGGAATATGCAGAGCCTGAGTGGTATGTCGACATCTGGCTGACCATCGTCTGGCTGACCTATCTGGCCGTCTTCATGGGCACCATCTACCGGCGCCGTGAGAAGCACATCTATGTCGCCAACTGGTTCTACCTGGCCTTCATCATCACAGTGGCAATGCTGCATGTGGTCAACAACCTGAGCATTCCGGTCAGCTTCTGGGGTTCCAAATCCGTGCAGGTCTTCTCGGGCGTGCAGGATGCGATGACCCAGTGGTGGTATGGCCACAACGCCGTGGGCTTCTTCCTGACGGCGGGTTTTCTGGGCATGATGTACTACTTCGTGCCAAAGCAGGCGGGCCGTCCTGTCTATTCCTACAAGCTGTCGATCATCCACTTCTGGGCGCTGATCTTCCTCTATATCTGGGCCGGTCCACACCATCTGCACTATACCGCACTGCCGGACTGGGCTGCGACGCTGGGCATGGTCTTCTCCATCGTGCTGTGGATGCCGAGCTGGGGCGGGATGATCAACGGTCTGATGACGTTGCAGGGCGCCTGGGACAAGCTGCGCACCGATCCGATCATGCGGATGTTCGTGCTGTCGCTGGGCTTCTACGGCATGTCCACCTTTGAGGGGCCGATGATGTCGATCCGTGCGGTCAACAGCCTGTCCCACTATACCGACTGGACCATCGGTCATGTGCACTCCGGTGCGTTGGGCTGGAACGGCATGATCACCTTCGCCTGCATCTACTTCCTGACGCCCCGTCTGTGGGGCCGCAAGGAGATGCATTCGATGGCGGCGATCAACTGGCACTTCTGGCTCGCGACACTGGGCATCGTTCTTTATGCCTCGTCGATGTGGGTCTCGGGCATCATGGAAGGTCTGATGTGGCGCGAAGTCGATGACCAGGGCTTCCTCGTGAACTCCTTTGCCGACACCGTGAGCGCCAAGTTCCCGATGTATGTGGTGCGCGGTCTGGGCGGGGTTCTGTTCCTCAGCGGTGCGTTGCTGATGTGCTGGAACATGTTCATGACCATCCGCGGCAGCAAGCCGGCAACGGCTGCCATTCCCCAGGCAACCGCCAACGCAACACCTGCAGAATAGGAGCAGATCATGGGATTACTTGACAAACACGCACTCATTGAGCGCAGCCCGACCCTGCTTCTGAGCTTCTCGCTGGTGGTGGTATCCATCGGCGGGATCGTGGAGATCGCCCCGCTGTTCTGGCTGGAGAACACCATCGAGGAAGTGGAGGGCGTGCGCCCCTACTCCCCGCTGGAGCTGACCGGCCGGGACATCTACATCCGGGAGGGCTGCTACAGCTGCCACAGCCAGATGATCCGCCCGATGCGCGACGAGGTGGAGCGCTATGGCCACTACAGCCTTGCGGCGGAATCAATGTATGACCACCCGTTCCAGTGGGGGTCCAAACGGACCGGCCCCGATCTGGCACGTGTGGGCGGACGCTACTCCGATGCATGGCATGTGGACCACCTGATGGATCCGCAATCCGTTGTGCCCGAGAGCATCATGCCGAAATACGCCTTCCTCGCGGATGTCGAGATCGACGGCGAGCACATCGAGGCGCTGCTCAGGACGCACCGATTTGTGGGTGTGCCCTATACGGACGAGCAGATCGAGCAGGCCGAGAGCGACTTCATGGTGCAGGCGGATCCCGACAGCGATTGGGACGACATGCTGGAGCGCTATCCCAAGGCGGTCGTCTCCAACTTTGACGGCCAGCCGGAGCTGACGGAGATGGACGCGCTGATCGCCTATCTCCAGATGCTCGGCACGCTGGTCGATTTCTCGACCTTCACCCCTGATCCAAGCCGATAGGAGGCGCACAATGGATACCTATTCCCTCCTGCGTGAAATCGCCGACAGCTGGGTGTTGCTGGCCATGTTCACGTTTTTCATCTGTGCCGCTATTCTGGCCTTTTTGCCCAGTCAGCGCGGCGCCCGCGAGGACGCAAGCATGATCCCCTTCCGTAACGAACAGCCGGAAAAGACCTGCACCGGCACCAGTGCCGACAGCACGTCCAAGCCCGCCTCCTTTGAGCAGAAAGGGTCGCACAATGTCTAAAGACGACAAGAAAGTCGATGATGTCACCGGCGTCGAGACCACCGGCCACAGCTGGGACGGGATCGAGGAGCTGAACAATCCACTGCCGCGCTGGTGGCTGTGGACTCTCTATGCCACCGTGATCTGGGCGGTAGGCTATGTGATCGCCTATCCCGCCTGGCCGATGATTTCGGGCGCAACACCGGGCCTTCTGGGCTATTCCACGCGCGGTGAGGTGGCCCGCGAGATTGCGGCACATGAGGCGCTGAACGACGGTCTGGTGACAGAGCTGCTGGCGGTCGAGCTGGCCTCATTGGCACCTGCGGACGATCTGCACCGCTATGCGGTCTCGCGCGGCGGTGCGGTGTTTCGTGCGCAATGCAGCCAGTGCCACGGCTCCGGTGCGGCGGGGGCCAAGGGCTATCCCAACCTGCTGGACGATGACTGGCTCTGGGGGGGGGATATGGACAATATCGTCCATACCGTGGCCCACGGCATCCGCAACGAGACGGATGGCGATGCCCGCTATTCCGAAATGCCCGCCTACGGCGAGATTTTCGAGGATCAGGAGATCAACGACGTGGTCGAATATGTGGTGAGCCTGTCTTCGACAGAATTCGATCCGGAGCTCGCTGCCCGTGGTTCGCTGCTCTTTGCGGACAACTGCTCGGCCTGTCATGGCGAGGCGGCCGAGGGCAATATCGACATGGGTGCCCCCAATCTGGGCGATGCGATCTGGCTCTATGGCGGCGACCGCGAAACGGTCTACGAGAGCGTGCGCTATTCGCGCTTTGGCGTGATGCCTGCATGGGGTCAGCGGATCTCGGATGCGGATGTCCGCGCAGTATCTGTCTATGTTCACAGCTTGGGAGGAGGTGAATAAGACAGGTTGCGCCGTCCTTCGGGGCGGCGTGCGCCCGAAGCGGCCCTGTTCGCAAAATGATGCCGCTTCGGGCGTGTTCTTGATTCAGATCAAGGCACGCCCTTTTGCATGGTTCTAGAAAGATCCTGCGAACAGGAAAGAATCCAATGACCACACCTACCCCAAGCCTCTATGCGGCCCGTGAGCCGATTTTCCCACGCCGCGTCACCGGCGTGTTCCGCCGTTTCAAATGGGCGATCTTGATCGTCACTTTGGGCATTTATTACCTTACCCCCTGGATCCGCTGGGACCGGGGCCCGAATCTGCCGGATCAGGCGGTGCTGATTGATATGGCCGGGCGCCGGTTCTATTTCTTCTGGATAGAGATCTGGCCGCATGAGTTCTATTTTGTCGCAGGCCTGCTGATCATGGCGGGGCTGGGGCTGTTTTTGTTCACCTCCGCGCTGGGGCGTGTCTGGTGCGGCTATACCTGCCCGCAGACCGTCTGGACCGATCTGTTCATTCTGGTCGAGCGCTGGATCGAAGGCGACCGCAACGCGCGCGTGCGCCTGCATCATGCCAAATGGGATGCCCACAAATGGACCCTGCGGCTGGTCAAGTGGACAGTCTGGATGCTGATTGCGGTGGCCACGGGCGGGGCATGGGTGTTTTACTTTGCCGATGCGCCGACGTTGCTGGTCAATCTGTTTACGCTGACGGCGCATCCGGCGGCCTACATCACCATCGGGATCCTGACGGCGACCACCTTTGTCTTCGGCGGCTTCATGCGCGAACAGATCTGCATCTACGCCTGCCCCTGGCCGCGCATTCAGGCCGCGATGATGGACCCCGAGACCATTACTGTGGCCTACCGCGACTGGCGCGGGGAGCCGCGCGGCAAGGGCAATGTGCGCAAGCGTGACCGTGTCGCAGCCGAGAAGGCTGCAGCCGAGGCGCAGGCCGCAGGCCCCGGTGCCGCCCGCTACAGCCCTACGCCCTATCCCAATCCCGCCCTGCAGATCGGCGGCGCACCCAAGCTGGTGGCCGAGGTTGAGGAACATGGCGATTGCATCGACTGCATGGCCTGCGTCAACGTCTGCCCGATGGGCATCGACATCCGCGACGGCCAGCAGATGGAATGCATCACCTGCGCGCTGTGCATCGACGCCTGCGACGATGTGATGGACAAGATCGGCAAGCCGCGCGGTCTGATCGACTATTTCGCCCTGACGGACGAGGCGCCGGAGCGGGCAGGGGAAGCACCCAGATCTGCATGGCGCCATGTGTTCCGCACCCGCACGCTGATCTATACGGTGATGTGGCTCGCGATCGGTGTGGGCCTTGTCTATGCGCTGTTCATCCGCAGCGACATAGAGCTGACGGTGAGCCCGGTGCGCAACCCCACCTTTGTCGTCCAGTCGGACGGGGCGATCCGCAACATCTATGACGTGCGCCTGCGCAACAAGCTGGGGACAGACAGCCTGATGCACCTGAGCCTGACCAGCGACGCGAACCTGCAGATCGACCTTGAGGGCAGCGACGAGCGGGTGAACGTCCTGGTGCCTGCAAACACCACCGTTCTGCAGCGGGTCTACGTCACTGCAGGTCCGCAGGAGCCGGCGGCGACAACAAATGCAACCGATCTGCGCCTGTGGGTCGAAGACACCGCGACCGGTGAGCGGGCAGGCCGCGCCACCACATTCAATGGGAGAGTACAATGATTACCGAAATCAAAGGCTGGCACGTTCTGGGCATGTTCATTGCTGCGTTCAGTGTGATCATCAGCGTCAATCTCACACTGGCCTATCAGGCCGTGAGCACCTTTCCGGGGCTGGAGGTCAAGAACTCCTACGTGGCCAGTCAGACATTCGATGTGGAGCGTGCGGACCAGCTGGCGCTGGGCTGGGATGTCTCTGCCACCCTGTCGGGCAGCGAGCTCAGTCTGGTCATTCTGGAGGATGGTGTGGCCATCTCGCCCGTGATCGAACAGGCGATCTTTGGCCGCGCCACCAGCGTACAGCAGGATCAGACGCCCGAGTTCACATTTGACGGCACGGCGCTGCGCGCCCCCGTCGTGGTGAATGGCGGCAACTGGAACCTGCGTCTGCGCATCCGCGCCGAGGACGGCACCCTGTTCAAGCAACGCGTTGTCGTGAAAGTGCTGTCATGACATACGCCTGCCCAGCCTGTGACGCGGCCCCTGTCGCCACCTCGCTGGCGCAGGGCAATGCCCTGCAATTCTCGCTGCCCACCATCCATTGCGCCGCCTGCATCGGCAATATCGAGCGGGGCCTCTCGGAGGTCATCGGCGTGCAGGGCGTGCGGGTGAACCTGTCGCTGCGGCGGCTGTCGGTCACCGGGCCGGTCAATCCGGACCGTATCCTGGCGGCGGTGACCGCACTGGGCTATGAGATCCATCCGCTCGACAGCCACGCGCTTGACCGCGCACGCGACGACATCGGACGCGGGCTCTTGTACCGCATGGCGGTGTCGGGCTTTGCGATGATGAACGTGATGCTGCTGTCCGTGGCGGTCTGGGCCGGGGCATCGGACGCCACGCGCGACATGTTCCACCTGATTTCCGGCGCGATTGCGATTCCCGTCGTGCTCTATGCAGGCCAGCCGTTTTTCCGCAATGCACTGCAAGGCCTGCGGGCGGCCAAGCTGAACATGGATGTGCCGATCTCGCTGGCGATCCTGCTGGCGGCCTTCATGTCCCTGTACGAATCGCTCAATGGCGGGCATCACGCCTATTTCGACGCAGCTGTGTCGCTGACCTTCTTTCTGCTGATTGGCCGCTACATGGACCATCAGACCCGCAGCGCCGCGCGCTCTGCCGCCAAGGAGCTGAACGCGCTGGAAGTGCACAGCGCGGAGCGTCTGCGCGACGGCAAGGCGCGCACCGTCAACGTAAGTAATCTGGAAGTGGGCGACATCGTGCTGGTGCCTGCGGGCGCGCGGGTGCCGGTGGACGGGGAGTTGGTGACCGCCACGGCGCTGCTCGACCGCTCAATCCTCACGGGGGAGACGGCGGCGATCAATGCGGTCGCCGGGGCCGAATTGCAGGCGGGCGAGATCAACCTCTCGGCCCCGTTCCAGATGCGCGCGACTGCGGTGGGCGAGGACAGCTCGCTGCGGCGCATGGCGGCACTGGTGGAGACGGCGGAGAACGCGCGCAACAGCTATACAGCGATGGCGGACCGCGCGGCGGCGTTCTATGCGCCCGTGGTGCATCTGCTGGCGCTGGTGACGTTTCTGGGCTGGATGGTCGTCTCGGGTGATTTCCGGCTGAGCCTGAACATCGCCATTGCCGTGCTGATCATCACCTGCCCCTGCGCGCTGGGCCTTGCTGTGCCTGCGGTGTCTACAGCGGCGGTGAGCCGTCTGTTCAGCCATGGTTTTCTGGTGAAACACGCCACCGCACTGGAGCGGATGGCAGAGGTGGATTATATCGTTTTCGACAAGACTGGCACGCTGACGCTGCCTGCCGTTACCTTGCCCGTGGGGCTGGATGCGGCGGACCGTGCGGTGCTGCGGGGATTGGCACAGGCCTCGCATCATCCGATGTCAAAGGCGCTGGTGGTGGCCCTTGGCGATACCGACGTGGCTGATCTGCGTGACATCACCGAAGTGGCTGGTGACGGGATCGTGGCGCAGGCAGGCAAGCAGACTGTCCGGCTGGGACGGGGCGGCTGGCTGGGCGCTGATTTCTTAGGTCTCGGCTTTCAACGCGGAGAGGCTGCACCGATGATGTTCGGCCACTCCGAGACGCTGCGCCCCGGCGTGATTGAGGCGATTGCGGGCTTTGGCCTGCCCTGCGAAGTGATCACCGGCGATGCGGCGGAACCTGCTGAGAAACTGGCGGCGCAACTGGGCCTGCAGGTGACCAGCAATGCGCGCCCCGCTGACAAGCTGCACAGGCTCGAGGAGCTGAAAGCCCAAGGGTATCATGTGCTGATGGTGGGTGACGGGCTCAATGACACGGCGGCGCTGGCGGCGGCCCATGCCTCCATCGCACCGGCACGCGCACTGGAGGCCTCGCGCAGCGCCTCAGATATTGTCGTGCTCAAGGAAAGCTTTGCCGACCTGCCGCTGATCCTCGTGGTGTCGCGCGGCACGAAAAAGCTCTCGCAGCAGAATTTCCGGATCGCGACGATCTACAATCTCGTCTCGGTGCCGCTTGCGATTGCGGGCTTTGCCACACCGCTCGCGGCGGCCTTGGCGATGTCGATTTCTTCGATTACAGTAATACTCAATGCACAACGAATGAGGTGGATGACATGAATGTTCTGGTGATTCTGATCCCGGTATCGCTGATCCTCGGCGCGGTCGGACTGGTGGCGTTTTTGTATACGGTCCGCTCGGATCAGTATGATGACGACAAGGGCAATGCCGCGCGGATCCTGCTGGACGACTGAAGCAGGGGAGTTTGTGTCAGATTGGCGCCGATGGCGCATCTGCTGACCTGACTGCTGACCTGACTGCGGCAACCATGCCGGGAACGAAAGCCTGATCCGTGGCGCGCTGTCTCAGGTGCCGCCTGAACTGCGCCCCACACCGCGTTTTTCAAGATGGCGGAACAGGAGCGTAATCGCCCCGGCAATCAGCATGTAGATACAGGCAAGCAGCAGCAGCGGCTCATAGACGATGAAGGTGTCCTGGCGCACCCGGGAGGCGACGGCATAGATCTCCACCACGGTGATGGTGGCCACCAGCGGCGTCGCCTTGAGCTGCAGAATCGTCTCACCACCCAAGGTCGGCAGGGCGGTGCGGATCGCTTGCGGCAGCCAGATGCGGCGGAAGAGCTTGCCACGCGACATCCCGAAAGCGCGCGCGGATTCGAGCTGGCCTTTCGCCACACTCGCAAAAGCGCCGCGCATGATTTCCCCTTCATAGGCAGCGTAGGATATGGTCAGGGCGACGATGGCATAGGGCCATGCCTGCCGCAGATAAGGCCAGAGCTCGCTTGACCGGATCCAGGGGAATTGCGGAAACAGCGAGCCCAGGCCGAAATAGAGCAGCCAGATCTGCAGCAGCAGCGGCGTGCCCCGGATCACCGTGCAGAAGGCGGCGGCAGGGGCGGCCAGATACCATGGCCCCGCCGCCTGGGCAAAGCCGATGGGGATCGCCAGCAGAAACCCGAAAACCACGCTGACCACGAGGATCCAGAGGGTGCGCCAGATCCCCTCAAAGATCAGATCCTGATAGTCCGGGATCCAGTCCCAGCGCATCGTCAGGGCGCAAAATACAAAGATGCCGATGCCGATGGCGATCAGCACCAGCCGGTGCGGCAGCATCAGAGGCTTGAGCGCGGCGATCATCCGCCCGATCCTGCCTGCGCCTCACCGCGCCGGGCGCGTTTCTCAAGGCGGCGAAACACGAAAGTCGAGACCAGCGTGACCATGAGATAGAGCGCACCCGCCGCGAGGAAAAAGGTGAAATAGGCCCGGGTGGAGCTGGCCGCCTGCCGCGTCTCCAGCGTCAGCTCGCTGAAGCCTACGACGGCCAGCAGGGCGGTATCCTTGGTGGCGATGAGCCACAGATTGCCCAAGCCCGGCAGCGCATAGGCTGTCATCGCGGGGATGGTGATCCGGCGCATCAGTGTGAAGGGCGACATGCCAAAGGCGCGGCCTGCCTCCAGCTGGCCCTTGGGGATGGCGAGGATGGCACCGCGCAGCACCTCCGTCGCATAGGCACCCTGCACGATGCCCAGGACCCAGATGCCCGCGACCACGCCGCTGATTTCAACGCGCCCGTAGCCCAGAGCAGCGGAGGCCTGATTGAGCAGATCGGTGCCCACGAAGAACAGGATCAGGATCAGCACCAGCTCGGGCACCGAGCGGATGACAGTCGTGTAGATGCCCAGCAGATCGCGGGTGACGAGGCTGCCGTAGAGCTTGCCGTAAGCGCCGAAGATCCCGATCAGCAGGCCAAAGGCAAAGGCCCCGCCCGCGATCTGCAGGGATTTGACCAGACCGCGCAGCAGGTTCCCCCCCCAGCCGGGAGGGGAGAGGGACAGAAGGGCTGCTGTCTCGGTCAGGCCGAGTGCGGCGAGCAGCGCTTCCACCGGGGATCACTCCGCCAGAATGCTGGTGGTGAAGTAGCGGGCGGTGATTTCCGCATGGGTGCCGTTCTCGATCACGGCGGCGATGCCCGCGTTCAGGGCCGCCAGCAGCTCCGTCTCGCCCTTGCGCACCCCGGCACCGACACCCCGGCCCAGAATGGCCTCGTCGGTGGCGACAGCGCCCTTGATCTCGCAGCAGGCCCCGGCCTCGGAGGCGACGAAATCGGCCATGGCGATGCTGTCGGCCTGAATGGCGTCAATGCGGCCCGCGACCAGATCCTGATTGGCATCGTCCTGCGTCTGGTAGACGCGCAGCTCCGATTCCGCCTCGAAATAGGCATTGGCGTAGGATTGGTGCGTGGTGGAGGCCTGCACGCCGATGATCTTGCCCGCCAGCGAGGCGGGCGAGGGATCCACATCGAGGTTCTTGTCGGCCACGATCACGGCAGGCGTGTTGTAATAGGGATCGGAGAAATCAATGGTCTGCATCCGCTCCTCGGTGATGGACATGGACGCCATGATCACGTCGATCTGGCTGCCGGTCAGCGAGGGGATGATGCCGTCCCATGCCACGGGTGTGATGACGCAGTTCAGCGCTGCGGCCGCACAGATGGCGTTGATCATCTCGACTTCCCAGCCGGACCATGTGCCCGCGGCATCAGGGGAGGCGAAGGGCGGATAGGGCTCTGCCGCGATGCCGATCTTGACCTCCTGGGCGGAGGCCGCACCGCTCAGGGCGGTGGCAGACAGCAGGGCCGCGAGCGCGAGTTTGGTGAGTTTCATGGGAGTACCTTTACTGTTGGTGATGTCCGCCTTGGTGCCTTTTCAGGCGACGGATCTGAGGAATTGTTGAAGCCGCTCGGTTTTCGGGTCCTCAAAGATGGCCTCTGGCGGGCCTTGTTCTGTAATGACGCCTTGGTGCAGGAAGATGACCCTATCAGCCACTTCGCGGGCAAAGCGCATCTCATGGGTGACCAGCAGCATCGTGCGCCCTTCGTCCGCCAGATCGCGGATCACCTTGAGCACCTCGCCCACCAGCTCCGGGTCAAGCGCGCTTGTCGGCTCGTCAAAGAGCATCGCCGTGGGATCGATCGCCAGCACGCGGGCGATGGCGCCGCGCTGTTGCTGGCCGCCCGACAGGCGCAGGGGGTATTCGCCCGCCTTGCTCTCGAGGCCCACGCGGGCCAGCAGCTCCATCGCGCGGGCCACCGCCTGTTTGCGCGGCTGGCCCAGCACATGCACAGGCGCCTCGATCACATTTTCCAGCAGGGTCATGTTGGACCACAGGTTGAACGACTGGAACACCATGCCCAGCTTGCTGCGCAACCGCTCGATCTGGCGGCGGTCGGCGGGGCTGCCATCGGGTCTGGTGCGCACGGCCTCGCCGTCGAACGATATCGTGCCGCTGGTCGGCGTCTCGAGGAAGTTGATGCAGCGCAGCATGGTGGATTTGCCCGATCCGCTGCCGCCGATGATCGCCATGACCTCGCCCTTGGCGACATTCACCGACACGCCCTTGAGCACTTCGAGCGTCCCGAAGGACTTGCGCAAGGCCTGCACGGCAATCGCGCCATCCGGCTTGGAGAGGTCGTCGTGCGGCGGCATCTTTCTCCCTTGCGTTTTGCCAGAGTAAGAAACACATTCCGGCATTGTGCAAGTTTATAGTCGGAAAATAATGCCATGAGTGATCCCTCCTACCAGTTTAGCCGCGCCATCACCCGCAAGCCTGCGCGGTCCGTGATCAACGGATTGCGCGCTGAGGACCACGGCACGCCTGATTTTGACCAGATGCTGGCGGATCACGCCCATTACGTCGCCACCCTGCGCGAGACGGGCGCCGAGGTGATCGAGCTGCCCGCGCTGGAGGACTTCCCCGACAGCGTCTTTGTCGAGGATGATGCGCTGTGTCTGCAGGGTTGCGCGATCCTGATGCGGCCCGGCGCGCCCTCGCGGCTGGGGGAGGTGGCGCTGATGGCGCCCACGATCCGCGCACAGTATGACACCGTGTTCGAAATCAAGGGCCCCGGGTTTATCGAGGGCGGCGATATCCTGACGACTGGTCGCGAGATCCTCGTGGGCACCTCCGCGCGCACCGATGCGGCAGGCGTGGCAGAGCTGCGCCGCTATGTGGAGCCGCGGGGCCATGTGGTGCGCGAAGTACAGACGCCGCCCGATGTGCTGCACTTCAAGACCGATTGTTCCCTGCTCGATGGCAACACGATCCTGTCCACCAAACGCCTCGATGCCTCCGGGTGCTTTGAGGGTTACCGCGTGCTGCATACCGCCGAGGGCGAGGAAGCGGCGGCCAATGCGATCCGCTTCAACCAGTTTGTGATCATGGCGGCAGGATTTCCGCGCACGGCGGCGATGTTGCGCGATGCAGGCTTTGAGGTGCGTGAGATCAACAATACCGAATGCGCCCGGATTGATGGCGGCATGTCCTGCCTGTCGCTGCGCTTTTAGGCGCGAAGGAACGCTGCCCCCGGTTTCATCTTCCGTTCATGAAACTCTCATGTGGGGGTCAGGTTGGGCCCCTATCTGTCTGGTACAGAGCACGGAGGGTCCGTGCGCCAACATGGGAATACCACAATGATCAGATCTTTCGCACCGGTGCTTGCCGCCCTCTCCATCGCAGCCGTGACCGCGACTGCCGCACAGGCGGTGACCGCCACCAACATGGATCCTGACATCACGCAGGCCCAGGTCGAGGCGGCGCAGGTTGCCTGGGGCGAGGCACTGGTCCAGATCTCCGCTGATTTCGCCGAAGGCGGCATCGAGAAGGCCAGCGCCACGGCAGAGGCCGTGATCGAGGCGGCTTACGGCTATCAGATGGGTCCGGTCCTGTTCAAGCCGACGCTGGCGTCGGGCGATCAGACGTTCCGCACCACCGCCGAGGGGGCGCTGGCCTATTTCGTCGGCAACAATGAGGCCTTCCCCGGTGATACCGGCTTTGCCCTGAAGGGCTGGACCGGTGTCGAGATCGAGAACGCCGCGATCTTCATCAGCGGCGAGACGGCCCAGACGATGGGCAATGTGCACATCACCAATGCCGACGGTACGGTCACGACCGTGAACAAGACATGGGGCTACCAGCGCGACGACGCAGGCGCGCTGCGCATCGTGCTGCACCATTCCTCGCTGCCCTTCGCGGCAGAGTAAGGCAGCAGGCGCACCCGCCCCTGAGTGGATCAGGGGCGGGACAGCGTCAGCCGGTAGCCGAGGCCGCGCACCGCCGTGATGCTGACCTGCGGATCCAGCTGCACGATCTTGCGGCGCAGGCGGCTCATGTAGACATCCACGACATTGGTGAGCGGATCGCGCTGCGTCTGCCAGACCCGCGACAGCATCCGCTCGCGGCTAACCGTGCTGCCGTTGGCGGCGACCAGCATCTCCATCAGGGCCATTTCCCGCGCGCTCAGCGTGATCTCTGCGCCATTGGCGCGCAATCCGGGCATCTGGCGGTCGAGGATGATCTGGCCGATCTCCGGCAGCTTTGCACCCGCCGCAGGGGCGGCACGGCGCAACAGCGCCTCGACACGGGCCAGCAATTCCTCAAAGTCAAAGGGCTTGGGCAGATAGTCATCCGCCCCGCGCCGCAACCCGTCCACCCTTTCGCGGCTCTCGCCCATGGCGCTGAGCATCAGCACCGGCACGAGGTGTCCGCGCTGGCGCAGCATCTGGCACAGGGTCAGCCCGTCCAGCTCCGGCAGCATGATGTCCAGAATGACCAGGCCTGCCGTAGCGTGCAGGGCGCAGTCGCGCGAAAACGCCTCCGCCGCCGTGAGGCCTGCACGGCCAGTCCTGATCCACTGCACCACGTAGCCTTCGGCCTGCAGGCCGCGCAGAATGAAATCCGCCACGCGGGCATCGTCTTCTATCAGCAGGATATCCATCCGCCCTCCTTCTTACGCCTCAGCTGCAACGACAGGCAACCGCAGCACGGCCACGGTGCCCTTGCCCTCCGGGCCGCTGCGGATTTCAAGCTGTCCTGAGTGTGCCTGCGTCAACCGCTGCGCAATGGCCAGTCCCAGCCCGAGCCCGTCGGGCCGGTGTGCGCGCGCCGCCTCCGACCGCCAGCCCCGGTCAAAGACCAGATGCACCTGCTGCGTGTCGATCCCGATGCCCGTATCGGTGATCTGCAGCGCAATCTGATGCGGATCAGTCTGGTCGATCTCCAGCGTCACGGTGCCGCCGCTCTGGGAGTAGCGCAGCGCATTGTCCAGCAGGCAGGTGATGATCTGGCGCAGGCGGTCGGGATCGGCATGGACGGTGGTGTCGGGCAGCTGCGCGGGCCTGTGCAGGGTCACATCACGCTGTGCCGCGATGCTGCGGGCGGTCTCCAGCGCGGGGGCGATCGCCTCCGACAGGGGCATGTCGCGCAGGACCACCAGCGGCGCTGTCTCCGGGGTGCGCACCAGCACCAGCAGATCCCCGATCAGATGCTCCATCTGGCGCGTGACGGCGACGATCCGATCCAGCGCCGTGCGGTAGGGCTCGGTGCTGCGGTCGGTCCCGCGCAAGGCCACCTGCGCCTCGCCCCGGATCACCGTCACGGGGGTCCGCAGCTCGTGGCCGATGTCGGCCAGCAACTGCTGCCGCGCGTCCTCCGATGCTGCCAGCTCGTCCAGTGTCCGGCGCAGCTCTGCCGTGCGGGCGGCGACCGTCTGCTCCAGCGCCGCGCGGTTCTGTGCCGCCTTGGTGCGCGCCAGATCCACCTCGGCGGCCATCGCATTGAGCTGTTGGCCAAGGGCGGCAAATTCCTCATCGCGGAACGGCGCGAACCGGTAGGAGAAATCCCCCGCACGGTAAGCCCGAAGCCCGAGGTCAAGCTGGCGCAACGGTTGGCGCAGGCGGCGCGCCAGCAGCAGCGCCATCACCAGCGTTGCACTCAGGCCAAAACTGCCGGCGGTCACAAACAGCCCGCGTGCGGCAGCAAGGCTCTGGTCGGCGCGCTCCCGCTCGAGGTGCAGTGCGGCGGCCTCAAGGGAGAGGGCCTCCTGCAGGGCGGCAGCCATCGAGACGCCGCGCAGCTGGTCGAAATCCGCGTCGATCTGCGCCGGATCCGCGGCACCCCCGTCCAGCAGCGCGCCGGTCTCAAGCCTTAGCATGCGCACCACATCATCGAGGAACGCCAGCAAGGCCAGCCGCACCGCATGCTCCTCGAGTATTTTGCCGCGCGCGCGGTCGAGGGACGCGGCGGTTTCTGCCTTGGCTGCGATCCTGCTGATCTGTGCCTGCATGCCGTCCAGCCGTTCGAGGCGCTGCGCCGGATCCGCAGACCTGTCCAGGGCGCTGCGGTAGCTCCAGCTGCGCAGCCCCGATTTCTCAAGGTCGAAGACCAGCAGGGCGGTGTAGATGTCACTGGCAATCCGCCCCCGCTCCACCCGGTATTGCGATTGCGTCAGGAGCAGCCAGCCCAGCAGGGCCAATACCACGGCGGGCAAAGCAAGGCCCAGCAATGACAGCCGCAGCTGTGCGGCATAGCTGAGAGACCGGGCCGATCCTGTGAGCACGCGGTCAGCCATGCGCAGTCGGGGGCATGGGCGACTTGGGGAGCATGGAATTCCGCCAGAGTGCCCCGAGCGCACAAAGCAGGGCTGAGGCACGCATCGCAGTGCAGTACATGGCACCCTCCCGGTGTTCTGACGTGTTCCCTGTCGTATATGGAATGATCTGCACCCTGTGCAATGCATGCCGAGGGTTAACTCTGGCGGTGATGTCAGCGCCGGGGGTGCGGCGCAGCCTGCTGCCGGCGTGGCCGTGACGTCCCGGCATCCGGTCTGTTGAAACCGGCCCCGACTGTGATAGCTGACTGAGTATGTGATCCGCCCGCGGGCTTTGATCCGGAGGTACGATGTCATCCCTTTCAACCATCCGCCGCGAGGTTCCTGCGGTTCTTGGCCTTGCGGTTCCCATTGTGGCGGGGCTGGGCGCGTCCACGCTGCTGGGGGTTACGGATTCCGTGATGCTGGCGCCGCTCGGGGCGTTGCCGCTGGCGGCGGTGGGCATTACGACGGCGGTGGCGGTGATCCTCTGGGCGGCGATATACGGGCTGCTGTCGGTGCTGTCTGTGCGCGTGGGCACGGCACATGGGGCACGGCAGGGGCGGCGCATTCCGGCGATCCTGCGCAACGGTCTGGCGCTGGGCACCGGGGTTGGCGTGCTGAGTGCCGCTGCGATGCTGGCGGTCTGGCCGCTGCTGCAGCACTTGGGGCAACCAGAAGAGGTTCTGGCGATCATGTTTCCCTATTGGGTGGCCATGGCGCTGATGATGCTGCCGTTTTCCGTCCTCACCGTGTTCAAGGCCGCCTTTGAGGCGGTGGGCCGTCCGTGGCTGGGCACCGGTTTTGCCTTTCTGGCGGTGGTGATCAACGTGCCGCTCAACTACGGGTTGATCTGGGGCATCGGCCCGCTGCCGCAGCTGGGGCTGACAGGGGCGGGCATCGCATCGCTGGCGGCGGAAACGCTGGCGCTGCTGGCGGCATGGCTGTTCTGGCTGCGGGCCCGCTCCATGCGGCGGCTGCGGTTGCGCGCGGAGCTGTCGCGGCGCGAGATCGTCTCGGTGGTGCGTGAAGGGGC
>Ga0136559_1000100_pt1 | contig 28276 bp, 12 predicted proteins | sample AntRauMeHopE1496_FD_104633 | JGI IMG/M metagenome (GOLD analysis project Ga0136559, IMG submission 104633) | Saline lake microbial communities from Rauer Islands, Antarctica - Metagenome Hop E1 #496 | ecosystem: Environmental > Aquatic > Non-marine Saline and Alkaline > Saline | place... | reverse complement strand
TGGTGAGGCAAGTGCTATTTATAAAAGCACAGACGCAGGGTTGTCCTGGACTAAAATAACAACCGCTGCTAGTGGTTTCCCCGTAGGTACTGGTGTAGGCCGCATCGGGCTTGCCGTTTACGACGAGAACACGGTTTATGCTATTCACGATTCCCAGTTCCGTAGAGCGCAAGATGCTGTTGGGGAAGATGCTGCCGCAAGAGCAAACGCACCAAAGGGCCTCAAAAAAGACGACTTTAAAAACATGTCTAAAGAGTCTTTTCTAGCGCTAGAAGACAAGCGACTTAATGATTTCCTTAAAAACAATGGGTTTCAAGAAAAATACCGCGCCCAAAACGTTAAAAACATGGTGCGCAGCGGCGATGCAAGCCCTATGGATGTTGCAAAATATTTAGAAGACGCAAACTCGCAGCTTTTTGAAACACCCGTAAAAGGTGCAGAGCTGTATCGTAGTGACGACGCCGGCAAAACCTGGACAAAAACGCACGATGGTCAGATAGATAATGTATTTTACAGCTACGGGTATTATTTTGCACAAGTGCGCGTGGACCCTAGCGATGTAGAACATGTATATGTTATGGGTGTCCCTATCATAAAATCTGCAGACGGCGGTGCTACTTGGGAAAATATCTCGCGTGAGAATGTACACGCAGACCACCATGCACTGTGGATCAACCCTGATAAACGCGGGCATCTTATAAATGGGAACGATGGCGGCGTGAACATATCTTACGACGACGGTGAAACGTGGATTAAGAATAACACACCCAGCGTGGGTCAGTTTTATGCCATTAATTATGACCTAGAAAGCCCCTACAATATTTATGGCGGTTTGCAAGATAATGGAGTTTGGGTAGGCGCACATAACGCACAAGAGGACAGGAGCTGGCACCAACAGGGGCAGTACCCGTGGAAAAGTATTATGGGAGGCGATGGTATGCAAATTCAAATAGATTCTAGAGATAAAAATACAGTCTACACAGGGTTCCAATTTGGTAATTACTACCGTTTGAACTTTGCAGACGATAAAATGGATTACATACAGCCTAAACATGAGTTAGGGGAAACACCTTACCGTTTTAATTGGCAAACGCCAATTTTACTGAGTTCGCACAATCAGGATATCTTATATTATGGCGGTAACAAACTGCACCGTTCCATGAATCAGGGTACAGACTGGACCACAATCTCACCAGATTTAACCCAAGGCGGTAAAGAAGGTAATGTTGCTTATGGCACGATCACGACCGTAAGTGAGTCGGCTTTTCAGTTCGGACTTATTTACACCGGTTCGGACGATGGTCTTGTGCAAGTAACAAAAGACAGCGGCGCAAGCTGGGAATCTCTTAATGGTGGCTGGCCTGCAAACCTTTGGGTAAGTCGCGTTGTTGCCTCACAGCACAAAAAAGGACGTGTTTACGTAACCTTAAACGGTTATCGTTTCGACGATTTTATGCCTTACGTATACATAAGTGAGGATTACGGTAAAACCTGGAGCAACATAGGCACGAGCATACCCACCGCAGCAGTAAACGTGATTATAGAGCACCCCAAAAAAGAAAACATACTCTTTGTAGGAACAGATAATGCGACTTATGTGAGCATGAACACTGGTAAAACTTGGGATTTGCTCACAGGCGGCATGCCACCAGCAGCGGTACACGATTTAAAAATACAGCCAGTAGAGAACCACTTGCTTGTAGGGACTCATGGCCGTTCTATTTATGTGGGCGATTTAACTGCGTTAGATTTAGTGGGTGATAAGTTCGCTTTCGCGAAAGTGAACAAAACGCGATCATCTACAAAGCATGGCAACAAGCGCCCGCTATCCAGTGACATACCCGAGCCCGTAATAAAGCTCTCGTTTTATAGCCCGACAGCAGGTACAGCGACCATAGAAGTGCTCAACGACAAAGGCAAAGTATTGCAAGAACTAAACACAGCCGTAGATAAAGGCCTCAACTTTTACACCTACAATGGCAGCATAAATCCCGCAGGCCTCAAACGCTTTAAAGAAACCTCAAAAACTGCCGACAATGGCACGGCTTATTTGCCTAAAGGCACCTACACCATAAAAATAGGCGGTACAATGGGTGGCGGTGCGCAGGAACTTGTGGTAGAGTAGCAATCGGTTTTTTCTGAATCCAAAACGCACTCGTATTCGCGAACGACAAGATGCATACATACAATAAAGAAAACGGCATAAAAAACATGTTTTTATATGCATGTGACCATTTCCTTGCTGGATTGTATTTTCTGATTGTTATTGTAATAAACCGTTTGAATTTATTAGGACATGTAAACAATGGTTTTTAAATGATGACCACTAGTGAACGTGCACGTGGTATAATAAAGCAACAATTGGCTACGATTCGATGGTATAGAAAGGCAGCGCGTGAAAAAGGCAAAACAATAAGGCATCGCGGCCAAACGGCATTTTAAAATGTTGGCCTCACAACTTTTGCTTGGTGATAGTCTCAGCCATGAAGACATTTATGCAACAAGAGGCATTTTTAGCGCAAGTAGCTTGTAATGAACACGCTTTCGCGAAAGCGGTTTACACCACATGCAGATGACGACACCCGTTTTAACATAGTGCTAACAAAGAAATAGTAAGGAAACCATTACAAACACTACTACCCTAAACGTCAAGTAAACCATTTAAATTATTAAGATTCAGTCCAAATAAGCGCGCGAAAACGCCTTTTTACTATTACGATTGAAAATCCAGTGGCTGCAAGTTATCTTTGCGACAAAATTAAAAACACGTAAATGAGCGCATTAGTAAAATCATCGATAGCACGAAAGTGGGTAATGGCACTTTCTGGACTATTTCTTGTAGTTTTTCTTACGCAACACTTTGTGATAAACATCACAAGCGTTATAGCACCAGACACCTTTAACGCATGGTCGCATTTTATGGGATACAACCCACTGGTGCAGTTTGTTGCGCAACCTATATTAATAGGTGGTCTTATTGTTCATTTTGCCATGGGCATTGTGTTAGAAATTCAAAACAGTAAAGCGCGCCCTGTTAAATATGCGCAGTTTGCAGGTAATAAAAACTCATCGTGGATCTCTAGAAACATGATTATCACAGGTCTTGTGGTTCTCGCATTTTTAGGTCTTCACATGTACGATTTCTGGGTTCACGAGATGACTGTAAAATACATAGACGTGCAACCAGAGGATCCAACACGCTATTTTGGCGAGCTGCAAGCTAAGTTTGTAAACGCCATTAGAGTATGGATTTATGTAGCGAGTTTTGTTTTACTAGCGTTGCACCTGTTTCACGGGTTTCAAAGCTCATTTCAAACAATGGGACTCAATAACAAGTACACTCCAGCGATTCAAAAATTTTGTTATGCGTGGTCTATCGCCATTCCAGCAGGATTTGTTTTAATCGCTTTATATCATCATTTTAATCCAATGCAATAAGATATGTCAGTATTAGATTCTAAAGTACCACATGGCCCACTTGCAGACAAGTGGACAGATCACAAAAACCACATTAACCTAGTAAACCCTGCAAATAAACGTAATATAGACGTGATCGTGGTAGGAACAGGTCTCGCGGGTAGCAGCGCTGCTGCAACGCTGGCAGAGCTGGGTTATAACGTCAAAACATTTTGCTACAATGACTCACCGCGTCGCGCGCACAGTATCGCAGCGCAAGGTGGTATTAACGCGGCAAAAAATTATCAAGGTGACGGCGACTCAAACTTCCGTTTGTTTTACGACACCATAAAAGGTGGTGATTACCGCTCAAGAGAGGCAAACGTTCACAGACTTGCAGAGGTTTCTGGGAACATCATAGATCAGTGTGTCGCACAAGGGGTTCCTTTTGCACGCGAGTACGGTGGTTTGTTAGATAACCGCTCTTTTGGTGGGGTTCTTGTTTCTAGAACTTTTTATGCTGCTGGTCAGACAGGACAACAATTACTTTTAGGTGCATACAGTGCACTTAACAGGCAAATAAACCGTGGTAAAGTACAGCCGTTTAACCGTCACGAGATGCTAGATTTAGTACTTGTAGATGGTAAGGCACGCGGTATCATAGCCCGCGACCTGGTCACAGGTGAGATAGAACGTCATGGTGCACACGCGGTGGTAATCGCAAGTGGTGGCTATGGTAACGTATTCTTTTTATCTACAAACGCCATGGGAAGTAACGTTATGGCTGCATGGAGAGCGCACCGCCGCGGTGCATATTTTGCAAACCCATGTTTTACACAAATACATCCTACCTGTATTCCCGTGAGTGGTGAGCACCAGTCTAAGCTCACACTTATGTCTGAATCTTTACGTAATGACGGTCGTATATGGATACCTGCAAAATTAGAAGATGCTGAGGCTATACGCGCTGGTAAAAAAAGCGGCGTAGACCTAGCTGAAGAAGATAGAGACTATTTCTTAGAGCGACGTTACCCAGCATTTGGTAACCTCGTGCCTCGCGATGTAGCATCACGTGCTGCCAAAGAACGTTGCGATGCAGGTTATGGAGTTAATAAGACAGGTGAAGCAGTTTATCTAGACTTTGCTGCATCGTTCCTTAGATATGGCAAAATAGAAGCACTTACAAGCGGTCAAAAAGACGCAAACGAGGCCGAAATGATTGCTTTGGGTAAGAAAGTAATTGAGAAAAAATACGGGAACCTTTTTGACATGTACCGCAATATTGCCGACGAGAACCCGTATGAAGTGCCTATGAAAATTTATCCAGCGGTACATTATACCATGGGTGGTTTATGGGTAGATTACAACCTGCAAACGACTATTCCTGGGTGTTTTGCAGCTGGTGAAGCAAACTTCTCTGACCACGGTGCAAACCGTTTGGGAGCAAGCGCACTCATGCAAGGTCTGGCCGACGGCTATTTCGTATTACCTTATACCATAGGTGACTATCTTGCCGACGAGATACGCACAGGAGCTATTTCTACAGAAACTGCCGAATTTGACACTGCCGAAAAAGCAACACGTGAGCGCATAGAAAAATTAATGAATGGCGCTGGAACACACTCTGTAGACTACTATCACAAGAAATTAGGCCTTATCATGTGGAACAAATGTGGTATGTCGCGCAATGCAACAGACCTACAGAGTGCCATGGAAGAAATAGCCGCACTGCGTGCAGATTTCTGGGAAAACGTGCGTGTGCCAGGTGCAACAAACACTAAAAACCAAGAGTTAGAAAAAGCAGGCCGTGTGGCAGACTTTTTAGAACTAGGTGAACTGTTTGCAAAAGACGCATTAACTCGCAATGAGAGCTGTGGTGGGCATTTCCGTGAGGAATACCAAACTCCAGACGGTGAGGCAATGCGTGACGATGAGAACTTTGCATTTGTAAGCGCATGGGAATACAACGAGAACCCTCGCGAGGCAAAACTGCACAAAGAGGAACTTACGTTTGAAAATGTGAAACTGGTTACGCGATCATATAAATAATAGACTTTTAAATGTTACGCTTTCGCGAAAGCATGACAACCTAAATACGAAAAGTATGAAACTTACTTTAAAAATATGGAGACAGGCCGGTCCTGAATCTAAAGGAAAAATGGTAACCTATCCACTAGATGGAATAGATGGCGACATGTCTTTCTTGGAAATGATGGATATCCTTAACGAGCAGTTAATCAACAAGGGCGAAGAGCCGGTAGAATTTGACCACGACTGTCGTGAGGGAATTTGTGGCTCTTGTAACATGATGATTAATGGGCAACCGCACGGGCCACAGCGTCTTACCACCACGTGCCAGTTGCACATGCGCAAGTTTAATGACGGTGACTCTATTACCATTGAGCCATGGCGAGCTGCCGCTTTTCCTGTTATAAAAGATTTAATAGTAGACCGTACAGCGTTCGACCGTATACAACAAGCAGGTGCTTACGTGTCTGTAAACACTTCAGGTAACACACAAGACGCTAACAGTATTCCCATAGAAAAGGCAAAGGCCGACGAGGCTTTTCACAGTGCAACCTGTATAGGTTGTGGTGCGTGCGTTGCTGCTTGTAAAAATGCAAGTGCGATGTTATTTACTAGCGCAAAGATTTCACAGTTTGCATTATTACCACAAGGTGAGGTAGAGGCGAGTGACCGTGTGCAAAACATGGTACGCCAAATGGACTTAGAAGGGTTCGGCAACTGTACTAACACAGGTGCATGTATGATTGAGTGTCCTAAAGGCATTAAACTAGAGAACATAGCCCGTATGAACAGTGAGTATCTTAAAGCTGAGATTGCTGGGTAACCTTGTAGCACCGTTATTTTAACAAAAGACCCGTTTTATGTAATTATGAAACGGGTCTTTCCTTTTGAGTACATAATTGCGCCGTAAGTTGCTTTAATAGGGGCAGTTTCACAATGTATCCCATATGGTTTATGCATGCTTTAAGCAGCATGTGCGCCTATTCTCTGGGGCGTAAATTAATAAAAGCTGATCGCTATACGCGACGATTGCCCAAACCGCCATTGCACTTACCAAGGATTCCATCTTTGGCTAGTCCGTCGCTTGGTTATATTTCATTGCAATACAAATGTAGCACTCGGCTATTCTGCTGGAGGAAACTCCGGCAGAATTATTTGTTGCACTTATGAGTTGAAACTACATGATATCCTAATTAACAGGTATTAAATTATGTGTGCGTTTTACGGCATGCACTGCGACAACTATGAAATAACCCGAATCATGTAAGATTCTGCCATACACATACCCCAAGTAGGTATTTTAAATTTATATCATAGTGCTTTATTCTCAAAGTTAGTAGTTGCTAAAAAGGGGTTTATATTGCGAAATGGACAATTTACAAGGATGGCCGACATATAGAAATAGAAACCACGTGGTTGCAATTACGATCTTCGAAGATATTTCGAAAAAAATATTTCTGTAAACCCATGCGGAACAGTACATTAAAAATCGAGGATTTTTATAGCACAAAGAATCAAACAATGAGCGGTTGTTAAAATTTTTTACGCCTAACAAATAAGCGAATATTCAGAAATTTGCTACGCGAAATTAATAAATAGTTCGTTCATAGAACGAAAAAATCGACTAACTGCATCGATAAAAGGGAATCAGTGAAAGCAGCACAGACAATTTCTTAGAACCGCCATGTTCCACTGTTTATCGGGTTTTATGCGCATCTTATATGTGTTTTAGCGGTTAAAACAGCCACTCAACCCAGAAAATATCAAAACTATATCTTTTTAAACTAACATAATTCGGTGTTAAATCTTAATTTTGAGGGGAATCAGGTGCAAGTTATTCTATTATTATCAACAGCAGGTGTTTAAATTGGAATTTAGATCAGTATGCTGGAACGTTGAAATTAAATACCGCAGCTTATGAAAACAATTTACTCTGTTACCGTCACCATTTTAAGTTTTTTTGCCACAACATTAATGCACAGTCAGAGCATTACAGCACCAGAACTTACAGTGCCCTATGCATGCGCATCGCCAAGCTTCAACAACTATGCGGTACGCGCGTCCTATACAAACCCTGGTTTTCAATCAAACAACGTCTTTATACTAGAGCTGTCCGATGAAACCGGAAGTTTTAATACCCCATTTGAGCTCAAACGAGTAACAAACCAAAATTTCAGAAGTGCATGGGTTTTTAATATGAACGCTGTTCAATTCCCTCAAAACGTGGGTAGTGACCTCTTTAAAATGAGAATACGTTCTACGAACCCTGCCAGAACAAGCGCCGAATCTGCCGCTTTTGCCTATTACTGGTACGAAGGAACGCCAGTAGCTTTAAATAATTACCGTCCTGTAGTCTTATGTAACGGGCAGCAAGCTACCATACGCGTTTCAGGAACTAATGCTACGGCTTTTAGATGGTACAAAAATGCTGTCATTATACCAGGTGCTAATACCGATAGCCTAGTGATAAGTAGCCCAGGAACGTACTTTGCTGAGGTAAATCTAGGGCCTTGCAATGTTCATGTCCCAATGTCTATTTCAAATGCGGTTACAGTTACCGTAGGCGCTGCTCTTAATGCTACTATAGTTGGTTCTAACAATGTAACCACATGTCCCGGAACCACCCATACTTTTACCGCAGGCAGTGTTCCTGCAAACTACGATTTACAGTGGTTTAGAGACGGCACTGCCGTAACGGGAATGGGTAACTTTCTTAGCTATACCACACCTGTAACTGGCGGTGACGGAAACTATTACTTTACTGCCACCCCGCGAGTAAATGGGTGCACAGGAAACTCACAAATAGTGCGTCTAGATTATCAGCCAGACTTTTCGGTAGACCTAGTAACTCCTTACAATGTTGCCATATTACCCGCACAGTCTATAGATCTCACAATAGCCACTACCGCTTCTAATGGAACCATCACCTGGTATAAGAATAACGTAGCGATTCCGGGCAGTAACAGAACAACAATAACTGTTGTGCAACATGGGATATATAAAGCTAAGGTTACATCGTCGGGAACCTGCTCACAAAGCATCTATTCCCCAGATATTATTGTCACAATTCCCTCAGACTATGAGGTGCTAATTACAACATCACCAGGATATGTGCCTTGTCAGAACACGGGCGTAATTTTGAGCATCAGTGAAGTAATGGCGATAGACAGTCCGAGCAGGAGACGTATACAGCTGCAGCCACCAGATTTGTCGCAATTTGCTTTCCAATGGCTCAGCAATGGTGTAAACATACCTGGTGCAACAGCTCAGACTATTGCGTTAGAAATTTCTAGTGGTCGCGCAAATTATGCTGTTGCGATAACATTAGATGGAATTACCTACACCTCAAATACTGTAAACGTAAACATTGCCGGCATAGATAATACCATAACGGCAGGCGCTACGACTATTTGTGAAGGTAATACAGAGGTGCTGGAGGCAGTAATTGACCCAGATTATACCTATGCCTGGTTTAGGAATAATACGCCCATACTCGGCGCAAATACTGCAACTTATATCGCGGTCTTGCCTGGCAGCTACACCTGCAAGATATCAGAAAACGGTTGTGACATTATTAGCAATGAGCTCGTACTGCATCAGGTTCTAGAGACTGATATCGCGATAAGTCCTGCAGCGGTTATGGCGATTGCCCCTGGTGGCAGCGTAAATTTTGTAGCAACAGGCGCATTGAGCTATGAGTGGTACAACAGTTTAGGTATGTTGTTATCTAGCGGAAATACGCTTACAGCAAACACTCTAGGGCGTTATTCTCTAATTGCGACAATCGATGGGTGTACGTTTACCAAAGAGGTACAACTTAATGAGGCTATGTCCGGAACTATTCCTAACGTAGTGACCATGAATGGTGACGGTATTAATGAAACATGGGTATTACCTACCACTTACACCAGCCAAAGTATAGAAGTAACTATATATGCTGAAGATGGCCGCCAAGTGTTTCAGGGAACAAACTACCAAGGTAATTGGCCAGAAAATAATGCCGTTCAAAGAAACAACAGTATATTTTATTATATCATAAAAGAAAACGAAAGAAACCTCAAAAAAGGTTCTATCACGATATTAAAATAGGCCATGAGAAGTGTTTTCCTAACCATCGTTATAGGTTTGCTCACTGCTGGCGCACTAAGTGCTCAAGACGCACGGATCATCCCGCCACAAGAGATTCCTAATCAAAACCTGTTGAAATACAACAGGTACTTTATGAACCCTACCTTTTCAAGGGTAGGAGTGAAAAATAGTTATTTGTCGCTGTACTCCCGCAAACAGTGGGTTCAGTTTGACGATGCGCCTAGTATTTATATGATAAACTATACCATGCGCGTGGACAATAACACCGGGGTGGGGCTGGGCGTCCAGCAACAAAGTAATGGAATCATAAATTATTTTGGCGTGAATGCAAACTATTCTTATGGGGTACAGCTTTCAGAAAAATCGTGGCTAAGTGCAGGTGCAAACGTAACCTATTTTAATAGTGGACTCAAAGGTAATGCTGCCACAACTGTGGACGACCCGCTAGTCGGGAATTTTGAGAATACCACTTCACTAACATTTAAACCGGGTATGAATTTAACTATTAACAGGTTTGATATAGGTTTTTATGCTGAAAATTTATTGAATTATGACTTGCGGAATGACGACAGTCCAGACGCGCCTAATATATTTTCTGGGCATGTAATGTACACGCAACCCTTGGGCAATACAGGCCAAAACATGCTAAGAGGAATGATGCGCTTGAGGCGCAACGAGCTTGAGAACACAGTCTTATCAGGAAACCTATTGCTGGACGTTACATCTCTAGGTTGGATACAAACCGGTTATGATGATTTTTACGGTGGTTCCTTAGGTCTCGGGTTCAACCTTTCACCCAACATTAGTCTAGGGTATGTTATAGAAAAAGGTTTTGATGACAACACCAGTAATCTAGGCGTAACCCATGAATTTACCCTGGTTTACCAGTTCAGAGATCTTACAGGATACGTAGCTGCGGCTTACGAAAATTCAGAATTACCAAACATTGCCGAGGACACCATGCAAGATGAGCTAGTAACTACGGAACTCACTACAAGATCAGATACTGACAGAAAAAGAGTTTACGCTGCAAAGTTGGAGGAAGACCTCTCAGTCACTAGGGAATTATTAACCGAGCTTCGTGGCGAAGCCGAGTTAGCGCGCAATAAAATGCAACCCACGCTAGAAGACCAGTATAAGCTACAAATAGCCTTAGCCAGGCTTAGTGAATATCAAAACAGCAATCCAGAGGGAGCAAGTACTCCGCTTTACGTAAACAGTAATGATAGGCCTAGCACTGAGTCGTTTCTAGATTACGCTGTTAATGATAGTTCCAACCTTCAAATCCCAAATACGTACCCTCTACCCAATAACCTAGATAAAGACTTCGCTGATACTACAAATAATCTAGCGAGGGTCAAGGCCGTAGAACAAGAAATATCAGATTCTGATGAAGAAATTATAGCTTTAATGGATGAAATAGAAATTGTAAAAAAGAATCCTGTTCAAGATACAGAGCAGCAAAAGCAGAAAATGGATGCTATCGCTTTGTTGGAAACGTATATGGCAACTAATGCTCAGCAGGTTGCAACTGCTTTAAACAATGCGCCAAACACGGTAAATAAATTAAATGCACCACTACCGACCGGTACTCGTTTTGGTAACGCAGTGGTTCCTCAATCCGTTACAGACCTGCAAAAGGCCGAAAGCAGCAACGCAGCTCTAACAAGTTCATCTACGGGTACAGCTTTACTGAACGAGCACACAACCACAGTCAGAACTCCTAGCAGCTCAGAGGTATCTATCAAAGAAAGAGCTAATTTAAATACGGCGCGCTCAAACCCCAACAGCGTAGCAGCGTCGCCTGAAAACTCAAACAGTAAGGTTTATGAACGTAAAAGGGGTTACTATATCGTGGCAAACGCATTTAAAGTACCAGAAAATGCTACACGTTTTCTAGATAAAGTGGAAAAACTGGGATTTAATAATAGCGGAATACTGCAAGCACCAAATAATAATATGGAATACGTTGTGCTCCATCTTTATTCAAATCGCGCGGAGGCACTTGCTGCTGTAAATAGCAAAATGGATGGAAAATACCGTGGTAATTTATGGATACACCCCGTGGAAGAAGCCGTTGCCGTTCATAATAACAAAATAGTTAATGCTACAGAGACCGCTGTCACTAAAAATCGCATGATTGACAAAGAAGAAGAGCAAAAACGTGGTGATAACGCTTTCGCGAAAGCGGATACTACAAAAAACGGTACTTCGCTACAAACATTACAACATGATACGAGCTCAGCACCGCCGCTTTCTGAGACGCAAATAGTGGTTCATACCACTGAGTTACAATTTGAAGAGGCAGAAACGATTATTAACAGCAGTCTTGCACCAGGCACGAAGAAAGGGTATTATCTGGTTGCAAACGTGTTTGCAAAAAATTATTACCACAACCGTTTTGTAAGCAAAATGCACGTAGAAAAACGAGACCCCAATACCTTTAAAAACACGGCAAACAACTGGAATTATGTTTACTTGGCATATGACACAGGCTATAAAAGTGTACAAGCTCTAAAAGAAAGTAAACTGAACGGCACGTATAACAGCAGCCTCTGGATTTTAAAAATAGATTAATTACAGCACCAAAATAGTAAAAATAATGGCACGTATTTACAAAAGATTATCGGCAGTGGTTATATTCTTGCTTTTTTTAACAAAAGCAGGAATAGCCTTTGGCCAAGCGGGATCAATAGCTGGTGCGCGCGTTTTTGACAAGCGTTTTGAAATCACTACAAATGGAAACATGCGCATACTTGCAAACTCTATAATAAGCAAGGCAAACAATCCGAATGAAAATTATAACGGCAATGGAAATAACAATAGTTTTTCGTCAGCTTATATAGATATAGATAGTGATGCCTCAACGTTTAGTTCAAGTTCATCAGATTATGTGAATACAGATAATTGTTCGAAAATTATCTACGCCGGTTTATACTGGTCTGCTGCGTACCCACTGTTGGGGGATCCTGCTGCAAACGCATACCCGGCGACCGATAGCCGTGCAGATTTTAAAGCTATAAAATTTAGAACCCCATCTGGCTCTTATGTAGACATCACCCCTGCTAGCGGAACGTATGCGACAGAGGTGCTTTATGACGGTTACAGAAATACGGCTACAAACCCTAGCAATAATGTGGCAAAAGACGTTCCTTATGTTTGTTATGCAGATGTAACATCGCTGGTAGCACCTCAAGCAAACCCTAACGGCACCTATACTGTTGCAAACGTTAGAGGGTACGTGGGGCCTGCAAGAAGTGGTGGCGCAATAGGCGGCTGGTTTATGGTTATCGTTTATGAGAACCCTTTGGATACCAGAAAATACATAGCTTCTTACGACGGTTTCACATCAGTTACGGGCACAGCTACCACAGACTATATTGTGGATAACTTTAGTACAATCCCAACTGGTCCAGTGCGAGCAGAGTATGCTATAGGCGCACTAGAAGGTGACTTAGGTATAACTAATGACCGGTTAAGAATACGAGCAAATCAGAATGCCACGTTCACGCTTTTACAGAACGCAGCAAACCCGGGCCAAAACTTTTTCAATAGTTCTATATCCCGCAACGGTGCAAACGTCTCGTCGCGATTACCGTTTGGAACAAATACCTTAGGTTTTGATGCAGATATTTTTACCATACCCAACCCCCTAAATACCGTAATACCTAACGATGAAACGGGCGCAACTTTTAGAGTAGAAACCTCTGGCGATGCTTATAGCACGTTTGTGAACTCATTTGCAATTGAAATAATAGCCCCAGATTTGTTTGTGTCCAAACGCGTATTTAATACGTCAAATGTAGATATCACAGGCGGTGGAGTTGTCCTAGGTCAGGAGCTTTTCTATGAGTTACAGATACGGAATTTAGGAAACGATGATGCGGTTAACACCTTTATTCTAGATGATTTACCACTAAACGTAGATTTCATACCTGGCTTTTTAAGTGCTCCGCCCGGGGTTACAATAGCATACGATGCGGCCTTAAGACAGCTTCGTTTTGATATAGACTCTAATCTAGTTGAGATAAATGACGCTACCTTTACTATACGATTTAAGGTTAAAGTGGTAGACGACTGTTCACAATTGAGAGACGCATGCTCAAACGAGATTAGAAACGTTGCGAGAACATTTTATCAGGGCGCAATTAATATCGCAGCTATCAACTCAAGTCCCAGTTTCTATGCGTTGGACGGGTGTAATCAAGGCATAGTAGGAAGTTCCAATTTTTTAATTAATACAGATGACTGTGACTTTATAAGAAATGAAATAATATGTGGCAACTCGCTAGATATAACAGCCGGAAACGGCTATACCAGCTATACTTGGAGAGATGATGCGGGAACTATAATAGGTAACACACAAACCATTACGGTAACTGCCCCAGGAACTTACACCGTAGACAAGGTTGCACCAGCACCTTGTGTAAGTGACACAGAAACGGTAAATGTTATTTTTTTCAGTACGATTACGAATCCACTATTGGGTCTTGCGGACAATGTAAGAACTTGTGGAATAGACGGCTCGCCGTTACCTGAATTTTTTCTCTGTGGGAATAACGATTTTGTGCAAATTAACAGTGGCATACTCGATGCTGACTCTATATCATGGGAGCGCTTGAACCCAGGAAGCTGCGCGGCCCAGACAGACCCTAATTGTCCCAACACGAATACCTCCTGCACGTGGAGTGTCATAAATACGGGCCCTAACCATAGAATTGATACTGCGGGCCAGTACCGTGTGCGTTTTACATTTCCTAACGGCTGTTTTAGAACCTTTTATTATAACGTGTTTGAAAACACCCTAGTTCCAGGAATACACGTTGTTGAGCCTATTATTTGTGGAAACCCGGGAATTATAGAAGTACTTAATGTCCCATCTACCGGATATGAGTTTTCATTAAGTCCTACCGGACCTTTTCAAAGCTCGCCCAGATTTTCTGGTCTAACACAAGCAAGAAACTATCCGGTGTACATTAGACAAGCAAACGGTTTGCCTACCGCATGTGTATTTCAAACCTCTATAGATTTACCAAGCTATGAGTTTAATGTTCTGGTAATAGCAAACGATATTTTGTGTAGAGATTCTCAAGGTAGTATTACGGTTCAAATAACAAACGGCTTACCCAGTTATGATTATAATTTGAGTAACGCTTCTGGGCTTAACATTACTCACAGCAGCTCACAATCTACCTATACATTTAACAATTTAAACCCCGGACTTTACACAATCACGGCCCTAGGTGCAAACGGTTTATGTACATTTACACAGAGCATAACTGTTAACCGGCTCCCCGATTTAACGTTAACTGCAACATTATTAAAAAACATTAATTGTACAGTAGGCTCGATAAACCTAAATGCTGGCGGTGGCACCGGGCCCTACACCTATGCTGTTTACAGTGTTAATGGTGTAGTTGTCCCTATTGCAAATTACCAGTTTCAACCCGACACAAATTTTACGTTTGCGCCAGGAGAAGAAGGTACCTACGTTTTCATAGCTGTAGATGCTAATAACTGCAGCCAGCTATCAGCTCCAGTTACCATTAACCTTGAGCCGCCCATTACTTTTACTGTAAATAACACACCTTCCGCATGCAGCGGTGCAGACGACGGAACGATTAATGTTATTATTTCTGGAAATACCTTTGGCAATGCTCTTTCTTACAGCATAGACAATGGGATAACATTCCAGTCTGCCCCTACGTTCAGTGCTCTTGCGCCGGGTATTTACGATATTGTTTTCAGAGCAACCTTAAATGGCAGTTCTTGTGATCAGTTGCAACAAGTGATACTAGCTCCAGCGACACCTATAACAGCAATTGCCGTTGTTAACCAAGATTTAGGATGTAGTTCTAACGCAATTATTGAGGTAACTGCCGTATCGGGTGGTGTAGCTCCTTATACGTATAGCATAGACGGTACTACCTATGGTTCAAGTCTTTTATTTAATGTGTCTGCTGCAGGAAACTACATTATATATGTTAGAGACGTAAACAATTGCGTGTTTAGAACAAATCCTGTTGCAGTAACCAGACCAGCGCCCGTGACCGATATAACATTTACAGCAACTGCAATTACCTGCCCGTTATTAACTACAGACTTAACGCTTGCAGCTATAGGCGGTACTGCTCCGTTCATTTATGAAATAATCGCTCCGGCAGCGGCGATAGTTAATAACGGCACTACTAATTTGTTCACAAACCTAGCGGCAGGAGTCTACACGTTCAGAGTTACAGACACAAGAGGTTGTAGTTACGATGAGTCGCTTGTAATAAGACCATTAAATCCGATAACCGTATCAAGTCAAACAGTTTCCAACATCACCTGTTTTAACGAAACCGACGGGCAAATCAGATTTACAGTTGCTGGTTTTGTTGCGGGATATTCCTACACCGTTGCTGGTCCATTAACCTTTACTGGAACTAACCAGACTAACGTTCAACAAAACTTTACAGGACCAGCTGGAACGTACACGTTTACAGCCACTGACACGGCAACCAACTGCAGTACAACAACAACAGCTACCATCGCCTCTCCTGCGGCTGCACTAACAATAGACACTTTAAACATCACGCAATTGTCTTGTGCCGCATCGGGTGTTGCGGCTGGATCTGTATCTATTGTTACGAGTGCTGGTTGGGGAAGCAACCTCTACACACTTGGACTACCTAACGGTACAGTAAGAGGCCCACAGCAGAGTTCTAGCTTTAATAACCTTACATTACCAGGGGTTTATACCGTGGAGGTGAGGGATGGTAACAACTGCATCGTGTCGCAATCGTTTACAATAGATGCTACCGTTTCACCTGTTTTAGCTCTTAACTTGAACAGCGATTGCTACGACCCCGCGGCACAGGCTACCATAACCGCAACTGTCGCTACCGGCGGTAGAGCGCCATTTCAGTATCGCCTGAACGGCACAGCATATCAAAGCAGTGCTGTATTTGCTAACCTAACACCAGGCACTTACACTATAGAGATTATAGACGCAAACAACTGCACAGCTTCTGCAACCGCAACTGTAAGAACGCAATTGCTGGCTACTGCCAGTCTTGTAAAAGGACTCGATTGTTCCTCAACGCCAGACGCCGAAATAAATATTGACCCATCAGGTGGTGCTCCTGGATATACCTATGAGGTTTCTATAAATGGCGCCGCATTTGTTGCATATACCGGAGGCTTGCCCTATATAGCAACAGGTGCTGGTACATACCGCTTTCGCGTAAGCGATACAGCAACATGCAACGTGGTAACAAACGAAGTAACCGTTCCAGCCATTACCCAACCTGCTATTTTAAGCCTCGTGCAAACACAGACTGTTCTGTGTAATGGCGATGCAACAGGAGCCTTTAGAATTAACTTGGACAATACACTAGGAGCTGCACCATTTACAGTGCTAGTTAATGGTGTGAATTATGGTGCACAGCGGCTTATTTCTGGTTTGACCGCTGGTAATTACACCGTTGTAGTTACAGACGATAACGAGTGTAGCGCTACAGATACCATAGTAATAGCTGAGCCTACTGCAATCACATTCACATTTGATAAGGTAGATATAACCTGTAATACAACTTCAGGCATTAGTTTAGGAGAAATTACTGTAAGAAATGTAGCAGGAGGATCACCTGAGTATACGTATTATTTAACGAACAACTTTGGTTTTGCCGCAAGCTACGACACCGTAGCCGGCGGTGAAGACCATACTTTTGTTATTGTAGATTTCGGGTTTTATAGAATTGTAGTTGAAGACGCAAATGGTTGTACCTTAAATATTTCTGATATATTAATAGCATCGCCGCCTAGTGATTTAGACATTAACGTGAGCACCACCACGCCCGACTGTACGTCTGGAGCTACGGTTATCGTCCAAGCGGTGTCAGCGGTAGGCAGTGGTAATTACCAATTTGGGATTTTAGAATTTAACACAGTTCCTTACACCAGCACATTTTTACCTTCTGATCTTGGTACACCAGACACGCGCACGTTTACGGGATTGCTACCAGGTGTGATTTATACCTTTGTGGTTTACGATATGACCACTCAATGCTACTTTATCAAGGAAGCGGCGTTTCCTACCAGTGTGATTTCAAATTTGACGTCTTCAATAAATCCAGACGATGTCACTTGTGCTGGAACTGGTGATGGGACTATCTCATTTACTTTCGACAATTATGATGCTGGCACAAGCAGCGTCGACTATCAAGTATACAGAGCAAATGTGAACACACCAGTTGTGGGAGCAAACGGCAGTGCTGCGGTTAACCCACCTACCGGAGCCATTTCTGTGGGTAGTCTAGGCCCACTAGCCCCTGGTAGGTATTTTATTCTTTTTACAGAGCAAGGTGGAACTAATGCAGGATGCACACAGGCATCGGCCATATTTAATATTGAAGAAGCGGCACAGCCTTTAATACTTACAGCCACTACAGAGCCCGATAATTGTAATGTAAACGCTGGACAAATTGCAGCAGTAGCTTCACAAGGAAGTGGTTCCTATACCTATATCGCTTTACCTGCAACAGCCGCTGCACCGCTCGCAGGTGATTCTAGGTGGGCTGCGGCATCTGTCTTTAATGTAGAAGCGGGCAGTTATGTTGTTTATGTTAGAGATGCTCGCAATTGTATCGTAGCTGCACCAGTTACTGTGGCAGCAGCACCGATACTGGATGTGACTATTGATCTATTAAACGCTTGTGCTGTTGAAGGTACTTATGCTGTTGAGATGGCGCTAGTTTCTGCGACACCCAGCCCTACCGGAGTGCCAGGCTATAGTCTATCGCTAGACGGTGGCGCTTTTACGGCTATTTCTGGACTGCCACACACCGTTTCTCAACTAACATCTGGTTCACACACCTTTATAATTAGAGATTCAAATGGTTGTACAGACACGGAAACCATTGTGATTGCAGCACCGCTAGAAATTACCGCACAAGTGGCAACTCAAGCTAGTTGTGCAGATGATGACGGTGTTATCAGTGTGCAACACAGCGGCGGTACTGGGCCATTTACTTTTGAATTACTGGACAGTGCGATGATAGTAACACCGTTCACAATTAACGGTTCTAATGAATTTACAGCCCTACCGGCAGGTACTTATACGGTTAGAATAACAGATACCGCTACCTCGTGCCGTGATGAAATCACACTCACCATAGAAACACCTACGTTACCCGTTTTATTAACGCCTGTAATCGCAAACGTTACTTGTAACAGTTCGTCAGATGCTAGCATCACTGCTTCTATAGACGCTGCTAGTGCGGTAGACCTGCCCATAACTTACGAACTGTTCGATACTGTTAGCAATACGATGCAAAGACCAGCGCAAAGCAACCCTCTGTTTGATGGACTGCCAGCAGGTTCTTATACCCTAAGGGTTACAACAGGTCGCAACTGTGTTGCTAGTCAAGATGTGGTCATTACAGAGCCTAGTGTCTTAATAGTAAGTGCTATCGTTACCGATTTTACCTGTACACCCAGCAATAGCGTTAACGTTGCAACAATAATAGTGCAAATAGATAACGACACAACAGGTAACACGTCTGGAACTGCACCTTACCTGTACAGCATAGACGGAATCAATTTTCAAACTACAAACACCTTTGACATTGTTGACAACGGTGCTACACAAAATATAACGATTGCCGTAAGAGACAATAATGGTTGCCCGGCAACTACTGCAATCACTATAAACCCGTTAGCGACATTAACAGCCACAGCTGTTACCCAAAACCAAGCACTGGATTGTGTAAGCGATGAGTCTGTTATTGTTTCTGTTATCCGAGGTTCAGGCCTGTTCACATTTGAACTACTCCCTAACGGTCCTGTTTTCAACAATGTAGCTGCGCAACAACAACTCTTTACCCTAGCAACCGCTGGAGACTATACCTTTTTAATTACAGATGAGACGACAGGTTGCTCGATTTTAACACAACCCTTTCGGGTTAATGAACCTATTGAAGCCGATATCAGGTTACTTACCATCAGAGATGTTAGCTGTGTGGGTAGTGTTGACGGTGTTTTATCATTAGAGCTGTTGAACTATACAGGGGCTTATGACTACGAGCTACTCGATAGCGCTGGTATGGGCGTAATTTCAGGCACTTCTAACACGAGCGTCGGAGTTATGCAACTCACTGGAGTTCCGGCAGGCAACTTTACTGTAGTCGTTACGCAGACAGATGTTCCTTTTTGCGAAGTAACGAGTAACGTTAGTACGATAAACCAACCTGCCACTGCACTTACAATCGATTTAGTGCAAACAGGAAGACTTACATGCATCCCAGGTGCTGATGCTGGAATAACTGCAACGGCCGCAGGCGGCTGGAACGACTACCTGTACAGTATTAACGGTGGGGCGTTTAGTACCACGCGCATTTTCACAAATTTACAAGCAGGAACCTATACAATCGCTGTGCGGGATCGCGCCATAAATTTTTGTGAACAAACAGCAATTATTACTATTATTGCTCCGCAAGCTATCGCCGCAACCGCAACCGCAGGCACTATAGACTGTTTTAACGATACTAATGGTACAATCACAGCAACAGCTACCGGAGGACAGGGCCCTGGAAATTATGTGTATGCATTAATATTTCCCGATGGGTCTATATCTGCACCGCAGCAAAGCAATGTATTTACAAATTTGCGTGCTGGAAGTTATGCAGTGCAGGTAGCAGACAATTTAGATTGTACTGCTACCACAAACACTGTAATAATTGTAAATCCAGCCGAGGTTGTTGCACAAGCATCACCAACCCAAAGAATTACCTGTAATCAAAATGCAACCATTACCGTAACAGGAAATAATGGAATACTACCATACACTTATAGTTCAGATGGCACAAACTATGGCACTTCAAATGTGTTCACAAATCTTATAGCAGGCAATTACCAGTTTTATATACGCGATGCAAATGGGTGTGTTTCGCCAGTATCTAACGGTATTACCGTAGAGCCACTAACACCATTAGTTGCCACCCAAAACCTTGCAAATGCGTTTGTCAATTGTTCTGGGGCGGCTGATGCTTCCTTAACAATTACAGCATCTGGCGCGCTGGGCAACTATACGTACACGTTAAGGGATCTTACTGGTAATGTGATAGCAGGGCCGCAAACGTCTAATTTCTTTAATAACTTAGGCGCAGGTTCTTATATCACAACTGTAAGTAGTTTAGATTGCGATTTTGTATTACCTAGCTTTGATATAACCACACCAGATGCTATCGTAGCAGCAGTAAATAAGACAGACATCACGTGTTTTGGAGAAAACGACGGTTCCATAACCATTAATGCTACTGGCGGGACAGGGGACTTCATATATTCTCTAGACCAGGTGAGGTACGATACAAATAACATTCTTACTAACTTGTCACCTGGTGTTTATAGTATCTACGTTCAAGATGCTAACGGATGTTTCGAAGTACTGAGCATAACTATAAATGAACCTGATGAACTAGTGGGTACCTCAACCATACGGTCACAAGAAATTTGTGCAGGCGATGGAACAAATAGTTTTGAGGTAACCATTTTAGGTGGCACAGGACCGTTTACCTTAAGTACCGACAACATAAACTTTATAACTACCTCTAGTCGAAATTATGTTTTTCAAGATTTGCTAGGTGACGCTGCTTATCCCGTATTTATAACAGATGCTAACGGATGTACCAAAATAGTACCACCTACAGATTTTGATGCGCCCATATTAATTGAAGCAAATTACACCGTAATTTACGATTGTGATGGCGGTAACACACTAACCATTACCGATTTTCCGGAAAATTTGTTAGATGACCTTTTGTTTTCTTTAAATGGCGGGGCTAGCCAGCTAGAGCCTGTATTTGTAAACGTTCCACAGGGCACACACGTTGTAGAGATTATGGATGCGATAAACGGTTGTTCTTTTATCAGGGACAATATAATTGTAAACGCGCCCAACATACTGACCAATCTGAATATTATAGAAATCGGTCTGAACCTTTATCAAATAACCTGGGATGGCGGTACGCCCAGCTTTGAAACAACTGCAAATGACATGCCTATAAACCCGGCAGCGTTTGTTATAAGTGCGTCCAGCAGCTACACAATAGTTGTTACAGACTCCCAAGGATGCGCACTAAGTATCACCGTACCGCTGGAGTTTATAGATATCGCAATACCTAATTTCTTTACCCCAAATGGCGACGGGGGCAATGACTTGTGGCGACCAGATAACATAGAGCTGTTTTCTGATTCTATCATCACAATATTCGACCGTTATGGCAGACTGCTCGATAGAAAGAGAGGCACAGATTCTGGATGGGATGGCGTTTACCAGAGCAAACAGTTACCGTCTGGTGACTACTGGTACATTATAGAACTGCGCGATGAAAGACAACGTGTTTTTAAAGGTCACTTTACACTTTATAGATAATGGGAAGTTTTAATAAAATATTCTGGACATTATGCCTGCTACCCACGGCAGCCCTAGCGCAAGAATTTAATTTACCCTTGCAAAATCAGTATTTGGCAGACAATCCATTTACCATAAGCAGCGCGTTTGCGGGTATAGGTGATTGCTGGCAGCTACGGGCAAATGGATTGTCGCAATGGGTTGGGATAGATGACTCCCCGAACACGCAATCCATAGCTATAGACGGCCGTATTGCAGACCGCAGCGGTGTTGGGTTAATATTATTTAACGATAGTAACGGTTTTACAAGCCAGCAAGGAATTCAAGCATCCTTTGCACACCATCTCACACTTAGTGACTATAAAGAAGAGTATCTGTCCTTTGGTATAAGTTATCGTTTCACACAATTTGGCATCAACACGTCTGAATTTAATAGGCCCGACTTGGGGCTGCGAGGCGATATTGTTGTTAATGATCACAATTTTGAAGTAAGCACCTTATACCGGCGTGCAGGTTTCTTTTTAAATTTTAGCGCGGTGAACCTCATAGATAAAGAGCTCGATGAATTTGGATTACAGGAACCAGGTAATATTCGCAATTACTATATCTATACCGGCTACACATTCAAACCTACATTTTCTGATCTGGAGTTCGAGCCATCTTTATTCTATCAGAAATTTGCTGGAGACACGCGCGGCACCAGTGATATTAATCTAAAGGTGAGAAAGCAAGCTGCGCGAGACGACTATTTTTGGGGCGGCGCATCTATGAGGCTTATTAATGACCAGGGCTTCACACCACTATATGTAGCACCTATGGCAGGTTTTAAAAGTGGGTCATTGTATGCTGCTTATAGCTATGCGTTTAATGTTAACCAAATAAGTGGTTTTAGTTCAGGATCTCACATGATTACAGTAGGGTTTGACTTTGGTTGTTCGCCCAGTAACTGTGGTTGTACTTATTAATTATTTGGGCTGTGAAACTTCTCTAGCAAATTTTTAATGCCCCGATATGGTAATTATACACTGTGGACGTGGGATATTACGCTTTCGCGAAAGCGTGCTCCAAAACGATCTTAACCATAACAACGCCGCCTAAACCTAGACGCAATAATTTAGGAACTCAACTGCATGGATAGGGACTATTTAGGGCATTGTAAACTGTTTACCCGAAATTAACCCTAAATCGGAACGAGGTCTTTACATCGCTTAAAGGCACTAGACAAGGCAAATTAACTGCGGGGGCTGCGACCATATTAGCGTCGAGGTTGTTGTGCGATTATCGTTTTGATACGTTACGAATCTGACAATGTAAGTTATCGGGTTTTTTATTTTAGCAATTCTATAAGAATCTTTGGGACGCACTACCCGTATATTAAGACCATGTCTTATAAAAAAACAGATGAGCAGCCTATAAAAGTCCCCAGATTTAGTGAGAAAGCTGGGTTCTACACAACAGCAGCACGTTCTAAAATCATGAGTAAGATCCGAGGGAAAGACACAAAACCCGAAATCTTATTGCGTAAAGCGTTATGGGCTAATGGCCACAGGTATCGAAAAGATTTCAAAAAGCTTCCCGGAAAACCAGACATAGCTATGCCGATATACAAATTAGCTGTTTTTGTAGATGGTGAGTTTTGGCATGGCCATAACTGGCAAACCCGACGGGAAAAAATAAAATCCAATAGGGGTTTCTGGATTCCCAAGATAGAGCGCAATATGCAACGCGACGGGGAGGTTAACACACTTTTAAAAGAAATGGAATATACCGTTTTAAGGTTCTGGTCGCAACGCGTGCATAAAAATGTAGATGAAGTGACCGAAGAAATAAATGAGGTAATTAAGATGCTAAAACAATCTTTGAATAAAAAAGGCTGTAGCAGTTCAAAATGAAAAAGTAATTCGCATATTTGTAACCACCTTATACATCTTTACACATGGTTACAAAAAAATATTACACAATACGCGAGGCAGCCGATTATTTAGGCAAAAATCCCGAAACTTTAAGAAGATGGGATCAAGATGGTAAACTAATCGCAGTACGTGAACCAAGCAGCAACTATAGGGTGTATAGTAAAGAACAACTCGACATGTTCCTACCTTATGAAAATAAGGATGATGAAGTTTCCAATAACGTTGTTGCCGATCAAGAGTTTAAAGTTTTAGAGCTTTTTGCGGGTGCCGGAGGTCTTGCTGTAGGACTAGAAAAAGCAGGGCTTAAGTGCGTTGCTCTGAACGAAATCGATAAATGGGCTTGTCAAACATTAAGAAACAACCGCCCTAACTGGAATGTTTTAGAAGGAAGCATTACAGCATTTAGCTTTAAAGAATATAGAGGTAGCGTAGATTTAGTAACCGGTGGTTTTCCTTGTCAGGCATTTAGTTATGCTGGTAAAAAGTTAGGGTTAGAAGATGCGCGAGGCACGCTTTTTTATGAGTTTGCGAGAGCGGTTAAAGAAGTAATGCCACCTATTTGCATAGGTGAGAACGTTAAAGGCCTGCAAAGCCACGAAGGTGGCAAAACCTTGCAAGGAATGATTTCTATACTGGATGAAATAGGCTACGATGTCGTGAGCCCGCCACAGGTCTTAAAGGCTATTCATTATAACGTACCTCAAAAAAGAGAACGACTTATTCTTGTAGGTGTGCGCAAGGACATAAGTGCAAAATACCAGTATCCTATGCCTAATGATAAAATTTATAATTTAGAGGATGCGTTAAAAAAAGGCGATTTATTTAAAACCGATGTTCCAGAATCTGCGGGTTCACTATATCCGGAATCTAAAAAAAAGGTACTCGATTTAATACCCCAAAAAGGGTATTGGAGGGATTTACCGCTTAGTATTCAAAAAGAATATATGCAGAAAAGCTTTTACCTTGGTGGTGGAAAAACAGGAATGGCTCGTAGGATAGGTTGGGACGAACCATGTCTTACACTCACGTGCAGTCCAGCACAAAAACAAACAGAACGCTGCCATCCAGACGAAACAAGACCTTTTACAACTAGAGAATATGCGCGCATTCAAACATTTCCAGATACGTGGAAATTTGCTGGATCTGTTTCTCAAATCTATAAGCAAATAGGTAATGCCGTGCCTGTTAATCTCGGTAAAGAAATAGGCTACTCTGTTGTTGCCTTTTTAAATGAATATTATAAAGATTTGAACCCTAAATAATACTTAAAGTTGTCAAATGTAATTTGGTCTAGCAGCCTACGGTTATTCGATTTGGCGTCACTAGTTATGTCTTTTAAAATGTCATTGTCCAGCACATCTGTTGCTTTTATGCTATTTAAGTAATCAGGAATAGCTTTTTTCAATGCATCAAAGACTTTAAACAAGGCTTGCTCATCATTAGCAAGTAAGGCATAAAATCTATCACCTGATATTTTACGAACTCTGGTATGACTGTATTCTTTACCGTTAATGATCGAAAACCATTGCACGTCAAAACTGTCTGTGGAAAGTACCTGTACCCAGTAGCAAGTCGCACTTTTGTAATCATCTGCATAGCGCGCTAGTTTCTGGAACAAACTTTCAGCTGAGCTACTATTCATCGTGTTGTGCTTATTCTTTACGTCTGCAAACAAGCTGTTATCTAAAGCTCTAATGTCAAATCCTGCGAGCGTGCCTTTCTCAAAACCAGTAATGCCGTCTAAAATATTTTCGTGAAAAGCACCTATCGCATTATTTACAGATTTATCTATTTGTCGTGCGATCTCGAGTTTAATAAGTTCCTCTTCGGTTAAACCATTAAATTCTTTATCAAAAGTGAGTTTAAACACATCTATTTTATTTGCATAAAACTTCTTTTTTGAGAGCTTCTTTTTTGCTTTCGCGTAGGACTCATGGAGTTGCTTAACACAGCTTAAAAAATGTGCGTCACTAACAAAATCGACATATGTATTTGTACTCATAGGTTTTGATTAGAAACTTCCAAAGTAAAACATTATTTTAGAACCATGTTAAAATCTAAACTTCCCGGCGTTACCGACTCTATATTTACCGTAATGAGCAAACTCGCTCAAGAACATGGTGCGATTAATCTTTCGCAAGGTTTTCCTAGTTTTAAGGTGGATCCTGTACTTAAAGAGTTACTGCAACAAGCCGTTCAAAAAGATAAAAACCAGTACGCACCCATGCAGGGGTTATTCTCGTTGCGCGCTGCTATATCGGCTATGACACAGCAAGTTCATGATGCTTTTTACAATCCAGAAAACGAAATTTGCCTAACTGCAGGTGCAACACAAGCTATTTTCACTGCCATACAAGCGACGGTTCATGCTGGTGACGAAGTCATTCTGTTCACACCAGCTTATGATTGCTATGAACCAGCGATAATACTTGCAGGCGCAACTGCAGTGCCTATCACACTTTCAATACCCGATTTTAAAGTAAACTGGCAACAGGTGGCAGACGCCATAACACCTAAAACCCGCATGATTATGATTAACAGCCCACACAACCCTAGTGGTGTAATGTGGAGTCATGAAGACATGCTCGAGCTGCAACGACTTGCAGTCGCCCATGACTTGCTTGTGATCAGCGATGAGGTTTATGAGTATATCGCATTTGACAACCGCACGCATCACAGTGCTTGCCGTTATGAAGGATTGAGGGAGCGCAGTTTCGTATTAGGCAGTTTTGGCAAAACTTTTCATATAACCGGTTGGAAAATGGGCTATTGCCAGGCACCGGCACGCCTCATGGCAGCGTTTTTTAAAGTGCACCAGTATGTCGTTTTTTGTGTAAACCATCCCGTGCAAGACGCACTCGCCAGCTATGTAGAGGAGCCAGCACGCTATCTAGATTTAGGAACTTATTACCAGCGCAAGCGTGACTTTTTTTTGAGCCTAATTGAAAACAGCAAATTCACGTGCATACCAGCACATGGTTCTTATTTTCAGCTGCTTGATTACAGCGCGATATCAAACGATAAAGACGTAGATTTTGCCAGGAAACTAACCATAGAAAACAAAATAGCCTCCATACCTATATCTGTTTTTATGGAAAATAAAAACACCCGATTATTGCGATTTTGCTTTGCCAAAGAAGATGAAGAACTCTTGAAAGCAGCTGCAATTTTGAATGGGCTGTGACCTTAAGCACAATCTTTAACAACCAGAAAAAGCGCCATGATTTTAGAACAACTCCACACAACCATCATACAAGCAAACCTAGCCTGGGAAAACCCGGAAACTAATCTTGCTTACTTTAGTAAGGAACTTACTACACTTTATAATACTACAGACCTGGTGCTGCTGCCAGAGATGTTTACTACCGGTTTTTCTATGAACCCACAAGCGCTTGCAAGCGGTAACGAGCTTATTGTATGGATACAACAACATGCTGCTCGTGGCAATTTTGCTGTGTACGGCAGCGTGATGTTTAAAGAGGAAACTGTTTTTGTGAATAAAGGTATTTTCATGCGTCCTGACGGTACTTATGTTACGTATAACAAAAGGCACACCTTTACCCTTGCTGGCGAGCATGAGGTGTACGCCCGAGGCTCAGAACCTGTAATAGCAACCTACAAAGGATGGAAATTTAATTTGCAAATATGCTATGACCTGCGTTTTCCTGTTTTTTCGCGCAATACACAAGATTATGACGCGCTGCTTTATGTGGCAAACTGGCCCGTGCCTCGTGTAAATGCATGGGACGCGCTACTTAAAGCACGTGCCATAGAAAACATGTGTTACTGCATAGGCGTGAACCGTGTGGGAACTGACGGAAACGGTATGGATTATAGTGGTCACTCGCAAGTTTATGATGTGCTAGGTCACGAGTGCAGTGAGCAACCATGGGAAACTGCTGGAACTAGAAGTTTTCTTTTAGATAAAGAACATATAGACACTTTGCGTTCTAAACTGCGGTTTTTACAAGATCGTGATGGGTTTGAACTGGTTTAATTATTAAAATGCCTAAGCACAAAAACAATGCACTTCTTTTCTTACAGTAACTTCACAAGCTTTTGTGCGTCATTTCGGTTGTCCCAAAATGCAGTGACAATTATGCGATCAGCACCTATTTTGAAGAGAATGCTGTAATGACCCATAATAATGACCCACGTTTTTTCAAAAATGGTTTCTTTACCTATTTTTAGGGTAAAGCATCAATAAACCTGTTCGATGTCTTATTTATAAATGCAGTTATTTTAAATACGCTTCGCTTAGATTGCGATCATTCCAAAAGGTGAAGATATTATTGCTTTACCACGCCGAAGTGTGTGGGCAGAACAGCCTTAATCCATTTAAGACCGTTGCAAAATTCATTAATTTACTCATACCCATTATTTAGATGGATTTCTGCTTAGTTTTAGTAAAAAAACTAGTTTTTTGTTCTATTTATTGTCTTTGTTGGTCATTTTCTTG
>Ga0136559_1000099_pt1 | contig 28339 bp, 24 predicted proteins | sample AntRauMeHopE1496_FD_104633 | JGI IMG/M metagenome (GOLD analysis project Ga0136559, IMG submission 104633) | Saline lake microbial communities from Rauer Islands, Antarctica - Metagenome Hop E1 #496 | ecosystem: Environmental > Aquatic > Non-marine Saline and Alkaline > Saline | place... | reverse complement strand
GAACCCAAAACAAACAAACTGCGCAATTTGTATAGGTAAAACCACTGCTACAGAAGCGCAAAACTATTTTAAAAGAGTCATAACAGCAACTATACCCACGGTAGAAAACACCATAATAACCGCTTACAAGGCATTACAACATGATTAAAAACGATTTATTTTTAAGAGCATTAAAAGGGGAAACAGTAGAACGACCACCCGTATGGATGATGCGACAAGCAGGCAGGTACTTACCTGATTTTATGAAACTGAAAGATAAATATGACTTCTTTACACGCTGTCAGACACCAGAGCTTGCAACTGAAATCACCATCATGCCCATAGAACAAATAGGGACTGATGCTGCCATTTTATTTTCGGACATTCTGGTAATACCACAAGCCATGAATATAGAAGTAGAGATGCGCCCTGGCGTAGGACCGTGGTTACCCAATCCCATAAGACATGCCGCAGACCTAGACCGTGTAGTTGTGCCAGATGTTGCAGACGCTCTCGGGTATGTTATGGAGGCGATAGACCTGACCAAAAAAGCGCTGAATAACAGCGTGCCACTCATAGGGTTTGCAGGTTCCCCGTGGACCATACTTTGTTATTGCGTGCAAGGTCAGGGAAGTAAAAACTTTGACAAGGCAAAAGAGTTTTGTTTTACCCAGCCAGAAGCTGCTCATGAGTTATTGCAGCGCATTACAGACACGACGATCGCGTACCTTAAACTTAAAGTAAAGCATGGTGTTAATGCGGTTCAGGTATTTGACTCTTGGGGCGGTATGTTATCACCTGTAGATTATCAAGAATTTTCGTGGCGTTACATGCAACAAATAGTAGATGCACTTAAAGATGAAACGCAGGTTATTGTTTTTGGCAAAGGCTGCTGGTATGCACTGGGCGATATGGCAAAAAGTGGCGCGAGCGCAATAGGTGTAGACTGGACTTGCTCTGCCCGCAACGCACGTTACTTAACAGGTGGCAACATCACGCTGCAAGGAAACTTCGACCCATCACGTTTATTATCGCCACCCGCGACTATTAAAAAGATGGTGAAACAAATGATAGACGAATTTGGCAAAGACAAATACATCGCAAACCTGGGCCACGGGATTTTACCTAATATACCGGTGCCTAACGCACAGGCTTTTGTAGATGCCGTAAAAGAATATTAAACACATGTTTAAAAACATTCTAAAAGGACTTAAAGCATATAAGGACGGCTTAGAATTTATAGGCAAGTTGCGCTTGTGGGAATTTTTCTTAGTTCCTATGGTGTTGAGTTTTGTAATTTTTGGATTGATAGCACTTACCGCGTGGGGTCTTTCAGATAACCTGGGTGGCTATGTTGCAGGCATATATCCATTTGAATGGGGTGCTGCTTTTTTTAGAACACTAAGTGAAATCATTGCTTTTATTGCTATTTTTTTAGTAGGTGTTTTACTTTTAAAGCACCTTGTTCTAGCGTTAAGCGCACCTTTTATGTCACCCGTTTCTGAGCGTATAGAGAAGCACTTGTGCGCTTGTGAGAACATTAAAACGGTTTATAGAAAGACGACAAAGGCGCAGCAGCTTGCCCGCGGTTTACGCGTTAATCTGCGCAATTTGTTATATGAGTTTAGTATCGTAATACCACTTACCCTACTGAGTTTTATACCCGTGGTAGGAATATTTTTTGCAGTACTATCGTTTACCGTTCAGGCATATTATGCAGGTTTCGGAAATATGGATTATACTCTAGAACGCCATTTTAATTATAGAGACAGTGTTAATTATGTAAAAGCAAATCGGGGCATCGCCATAGGAAACGGCCTGGTATTTATGGGCATGCTTTTTATACCGGTGATAGGCATTATACTGGTGCTACCGTTTTCAGTAACCGCAGCATCGCGGGTTACCCTGGAAAAACTAATAGCCGAAAACAGGCTACAACAAGAAACACTAGTGCCTAGCAGCAATAACCCCGCACCATTACCGTCATGAAAGAATCGTTTTACAACTTTATAAAAACCCTACAAGATATAATCACCCAAAAACTGGAGCTTGTAGATGGGCAAGCCGTATTTAAGGAAGACCGCTGGGTACGAGAAGAAGGTGGCGGTGGTTTTTCTAGAGTTATAGAAAACGGTGCGGTGTTTGAAAAAGGCGGTGTCAATATAAGTGCGGTTCATGGCCCGTTACCGCCTGCAATGCAAGGGTACTTTAAAGTAGGTGATTTAGATTTTTATGCAACCGGATTGAGTCTGGTCATACACCCATTAAATCCCATGGTTCCTACTGTACATGCAAATTTCAGATATTTTGAAATGTACGATAAAAGGGGTGAGGTCGTGGACTCGTGGTTTGGCGGCGGTCTGGATCTTACACCTTATTATTTATTTAAAGAAGATGCTGTGCATTTTCACAGGGTTTGTAAAGCCGTTTGTGACCGTCATGCTGTTGCATCTTATACCGCTTTTAAAGAAAAGTGCGATAGTTATTTCCACAACACCCATCGCGGTGAGGCACGTGGAGTAGGCGGTTTATTTTATGATTATTGTAAAGCGACACCGGCCCACAGTATGCAAGACTGGCTGGATTTTCAAATGGATATGGCAAGTCACTTTTTAGATGCCTATGTTCCTATAGTCGAAAAACGCAAGGCATTATCTTCTAACGCGGCGCAGCGCGAGTGGCAAGAAATAAGACGCGGTCGTTATGTTGAATTTAATCTTGTACATGACAAGGGAACGCTCTTTGGACTTAAAACAAACGGTCGTATAGAAAGTATACTGATGAGTTTACCGCCGCGCGTGCAATGGCGTTATGACCACAACCCAGCGGCTGGCAGTGAAGAGGCAAAACTTGTTGAGGTATTAGAAAACCCTGTAAACTGGCTTTAAGACTTACTGGTCACTAGCAAACCACTCTGCATAACTGGTCGCAGTTTCTCTGAGCGCTAGCGCAAACAACGCGATATGCTCCGGCAACCTAACTTTTATTTTCTCAGCAAAATCTAGAATCATCATCTCACTTGTAGGCTGGTAGTCGGCAAGGATAACGTCGTGACCACGTTCTGAAAGTTCTCTTGCAAGTTCTACATGCGGCGAGTTTTTGTTAAACACAGTCGCATGATCATAAGGATCCACGATTTCTTCCTTGACTATTTTCTTAAGGTCTGTAAAGTCTATCACCATGCCGTGCTTTACATGGTTTGAGTCGTTAATGGGTGTGCCTATAACCGTTACAGACAGCTTATAGCTATGCCCGTGAACATTGCGGCACTTGCCATCGTAGCCATAAAGTGCGTGGCCCGTTTCAAAGGTAAATTCCTTAGTAATGCGTACTTTTTTCATCGTCGGTTTTTATACTTACTTATCACAACCACTGCAACTACTGCAAGTCCTAAAATAAGGTAAAGACCCGGGCCACCTATGAATTTTATAATATCCATGATTGTATATTTTGTGCAAAGATATTCGTTTTAAAACGCTTTTGTGTAGCAATGCCGCTGTATAAACTTCTGATTGTTTCAGAAAGCCGAACGAAAGCAAAATCACTTTTGTAAAGCACGCAACCTGCTCTGAAATTTAAACGTTAATATCACGGCCCTGCCCAGCATCCACAGTGTAAATGCACCCCAAATAGCAAGTAACTCAAAATGCAAATAATCCAGCAATAACAAGGTAGGAACAAAAACAAGCAGCGTGAGCGCAAAAAGAAGGTTGCGCAAGTAAACGGCGTCACCCCAACCTTTAAAGATACCGTCATAAACAAAGGCGACCGCATTAATGGGCTGCATGAGCAGCACGAGCCAAAAGCTGTTCATGAACAGGTTTAAAATCGCTGTGTCCTTTGTGAACTGGGTTCCTATAAACGCGTAGAAACTGAAACACATAATGACAAGAACACAGGCAACAGTCACGCCATAGGTTACCGTTTTTTTTCCGAGATGACGCAAGGCTGCAACGTCTTTACTGCCTAGTAGCCTGCCACCTATGGCATTGCCAGCACTCGCAAAACCGTCTATGAAAAAAGAGAAAAACAGCCAAATATTCATGAGAATAGCGTGTGTCGCACCTGGGATTTTGCCATAACCGGTTGCAAAACGGTAGGATAAGAAAATAGCGATATTAATAGATACCGTACGCAAGAAGAAATTTGTAGTGAGGTGCACATGCTTAACTAACAGCACGTGGGGTTTGCGCATTACCGCACTTAAACGCACTGCGGTATGTTTATAAAGATAGTAGACTGCAATTGCCAGCATGGTAAGCTGCGCGACCAGACTTGCGTAGGCTGCACCCATAACACCCATTGCAGGTATAGCATCGCCTGCTCCGTATACTAGCAGGTAGTCGAGCGCGATATTTACCAGCGCTCCACATAAACTCGCTATCATAGCCCACGTGGTGTTTTGCAACCCTCTAAAAATACCGAAAATAGCAAACGTACCTAACGTAATAGGGAAGCCTAAAGCCCGAACCTGGTAATACGATACCGACAGGTCTAACACCATGTCGCGAGCGTTATACAAGCTAAATATATAGCTCGCAAACGGTGCCGTGGCTATATAAAGAAGCAGGCCAAGCGCAACATTGATCCATATTACTTGTGGTAACAAGGTTTGTATAGAAACTATGTTACCAGCGCCTAACGCATTAGAAACGATACTAGAAACAGATGTTTTAGTTTGTGCCAATGTCCATATAATCGCACTTAAAAAAGAACCTACCAGACCTACCGCCAGTAAAGAAGCGGCAGCGTCTTGCTCCATGTTTCCTATAAAGGCTACATCAGTAAGGCTTATAAGCGGTTCTGCAATACCCGCTATAATTGCCGGAACAGCAAGTTTTAAAATAGATTTTGAGGATACGATTGAAGATTTGTTCACTTTTCAAAAATAGGGATTGCATGTGGTACTACCTACTATGGAATTCCTAATACCCTATTTAAGAGTTTTAAGATGGATTACAACGATTGTGAGGTGCCATAAAAAACTAACGCAGATTGCTGCCTTCGCGACCTACTTCTAAACTTAGAGCATCGTGTACAAAGTGTTCCTTGCGACTTTATGGGTTTTTACAAATTTGCATTTATAAATTCCACAATCTCGTCGTAGCGTTTGTTCCATGGAAAAGCAAACTGGGTCATCATAGCTATATGCTTCTTGTCTAGTGACCGTATAGTTACATCAGGCTGGAACTCATTTAATGCCGATACAAAATCATTGTTCTGTTTAATAATAGAATTATACGATTTAGTCCCTACGTAAATCATAAACGGAGGCACTTGCGACGATAGAAACCGTATGGGTGAAGCATCTTTCCAGTTTGCTTCATTTTGTGTCCAGGTTACGTTAAAACTATGATTAGACGTAGGTGGATTTTTTTTTAATTGTGAGTAGATGTCCAAAGCTGCAGCATCATTAAGAATAACGCCCTTAACCCGTCCCTTTGTCTCTAAGTACTTAGGATTTGTACTTACTAGTGCAATTAAATGACCACCTGCAGAGTGACCCATTAAAAAAATATGCTCCGGATTACCGCCATGCTTTTCGATATTTTCGTGCGTCCATGTAATAGCAGCTGCGACCTCTTGCGCCATGCTGTCGTAATTTCCTGTAGGACTCAATGTATAATTAGGTATAACGGTTACTACGTTTTGTTTTGCAAAATTGCGCCCTAAGAAACCGTATGTGTCTTTATTTCCTTCATCCCAGTAACCACCGTGAATAAATATAACAACCGGACTGCCCAATGCCTTATTAGGCTTAAAAACATTAAGCTCTGGAAATGAAGCTACAGGCGCTTTAGAACGTTGCAAGTAAGATATATCAGTTATTTTTTTAGAGGCACAGCTAGCAAATAACAAGACCGATAGAAGAGACGTAAAAAGTCTGAGATAATATTTCATAAGTAAGAGTCCCGATTAATTGGTTTTTTCAGATTACGTGCGCTTTACGAGGCCTTGTGCCTAAATCATAATAAAATAACTGCACAGCGCGGCTACCTTTAGAATCAGGAAAGGTATCACTTTTAATAAATAACAGCCAACTTATAATTACTTTGCGCATAAGTGCCACCTTAGCTAAACTCTGACCATTGTCTTGTGGCCGCAAGTTGCTGAAAAACACCTAATGGTTATCTCTATGATAATGAGCACCTACTCCACGCCGCAGGGGTGTAAAGTGATAGAAAATAATTTTCAGATACTGGTAAATGATGTTTATACTTATGCATTAACTATATTACGTGTACTAAGGCTGACCGTTTTCAGGGAGCCCAGCGATAAAAGCAAACGCATGTGTCCCATTTTATTGTCGCCTTTTTAACAAACTGCATACGCCTGATTCCGTATACGGCTCAAAAAATAGCGACTCGGTTTCGAATACACCATATTTGAGGTAAATAGGCTGCTTACTAGCCCAATATTGGCTATTTATAGTATATTTGCAACTGCATTCTTGGGGGGATTAGCTCATTTGGCTAGAGCGCTTGCCTGGCAGGCAAGAGGTGACCGGTTCGAATCCGGTATTCTCCACAGTACGGTACAATTTTTATTAAAGAATAAAACAAAAAAATCCATTGTAGTGAACTACAATGGATTTTTTATTTCTCTAAACTTCTAGCTTTCACAGCATGCACGACACGTTGTGTTATGCTAAAAAACCACCAAACGACTTTAAAGTGTTAGGTGGTTTCTATCTAAAACGATATTATTTTTCAAAGAGAATACTTCGTTAAACCTGGTTTAAAGGGGTAATCTATAGATTAAATCTAAACCAAAAAATAACGAGCTGTCAAACTCTGCATTCCGCCTGGTACGCGCATCGCCGTTTAATTGAAAGGTAAGTACTTGAACCCCTACCGTGTCGCCTTGAGCATACATGCCAAAGTCTGTGGTATCTAAACCAGCTCTAGCCCTTAGAATTAAAGAATTGTCTAGGAATCCATAAGAGGCAGATAATGCAAATCTAATAGACTCTTCTTGTACATAAAAGTCAGAGTTTCTTTCAGATAAATTATAAGACTTAATAGACGTTAACAGGTTAGCACCAATGCTAAACTTGTCTGTAAGCTCATAGTTTATGTCTGCACGTATAGGTAACACCGCATTTATAGTAAACTTATTACTTTCAGACTTAAACCAAAGACCTACAAGTGGGGTTAGTGCCGTTCCAAAATTTTCTGTAGAAAAATAGGTTCCAAATTTTAAACCATAACGGCTTGTGTATTTTTTTTCTAATAAAGCAAGTGCCCCTATTTGAAAGTCCTCACTACGCAAACCATCACCAGCAAAATCTGACGCAAATTTAGGTAAAAGAACATACGTTCCAGTCCAACCTTTACTATGTGTTTGTTTAATGCCAGCGGTTAATCTAGTCATAATCAGGTTTGTTCTATCCTCATTTACTCCAGTAACTACAGGGCTAAGGTTGTTTAAACCCAGTCTTGTGTTTTCATAAGTAAAACCACCTACAAACACTGTATTTGCGGTCACAGGAATAGGGTACGCTAGATCTATTAAGGTATTACTTACCTCGGTTTCATTTTCATTTTCAATGTTACCTAAGGTTGTTCTACCGTGTGATATTTTCAAAACGTCTAGATAATTTTGTGCTTGCACCGTACTCGCTAGTAGTAGTGCACTACAGCACACAAATATTTTTTTCATAAGGTTGTGATTTTGTTTAATTAGGGATTTTTCATTTTAATTGAGTGTCCGGCAAAAGTAAGCACAAGAACATTTAATAAAAGTACGAAAGTTCTTACATTAATAAGGTCTTATAAAAACATTAACGGGTTTTTATAGATTTATAGCTAGTATTTTGCACAAAATTTACGGCACACTGCATTGCGCGTTGCATGTGCTCTGGTAGAAATGGTTTGTTCCATGGATGTGCAGCACCGAAAACGTGATTTGCACCGGCGATTACAAAAAGCTCGCTGTGCGCATTACAATGACTAAGCGCAAAAGCCTCTTGAACATCGACCGTGGGGTCTGCGTCACCATGAATAATAAGGTGCGGTATGGTGAGTTGTGCAGCTGCTTTTAATATATTCAAGGTGTCTTTGTGCTTAGCAAAATCTTCATAAAACTGATAATACAACGGCATTTGTTGCTTTGTACGACCGTTTGTGATAAATAGTACTCCTTGTTCCTGCCAAGCTGCTAGTGCCTTGCCTGTAGGAAATCTAGCGGCAAAGTTTGAGACGCCCGCCAGGGTAATGAGCCCTTTTATTCTAGAGTCGCTCGCTGCAACCAGTGTACTAATACCGCCAGCGCGTGAATGCCCCATTATGTAAATGCTAGATGCATCAAAAGAGCCCGTTGCCTGTACAATCCAGTCCAGCATGCGTTTTGTATCTTGTATCTCGAGCGTGTAATTGTTATTACCAAATGCTTCTAAGTCCGGAAAATCTATAGGCTGCTCCACAGTGCCACCATTATGGGAGTAATTAAACGTTACACAAGCAACTCCTGCGTGTGCAAGTGTGCTGGCCATAAGTCCCCATGCGCCCCAATCTTTAAAGCCTTTATACCCGTGACAAAACAATATGACGGGTGCAGCGTGCTGCTTGTGCGGCAGTATTACATCATAGACAAGTGGTCGCCCTTTTGCACCTATAATGGTCTGATTGCGTATACTCGTTATCATATTACACTTCTTTTTCTAGTAGCGGTATTGCAGGGTTATAGAGCTCTCTTAAGAGCGCTATAAGCTGTTGTTCAAAGGTGCCTAAGATTTCGGCAGTTATAGCTTGTGACAAATTTCTGTTCTTAACTTTGTGTGCAAACGTGATAAAACCGCTTGAGAAATTCTTAAAACTTATAATCCCAGCTGCGAGTTCGTCCACAGGTTGCAACTGGTTGTACATGTATGCATACATGAGCACTTGAAATGCTTTGGACTTATCATAATTCGTACATAGCTCGCTATAATCGTCTGGATTCAGGCTCAGGTTTTTCGGCTCGGTTTTACCGGTTTTATAGTCTATAATACGCAACTGACCGTTTACAGCATCTATTCTATCTACATTGCCTACCAGATTAATGACACCCAGTTCAGGTACGGTAAGCCTACCCGTAAGTTGCTTTTCTGTTTCATGAATTATAAGTTCTTGCCCGTCGGTTACAATGTCCAGATCTGCTTGTACCATTTTGTAAACATAATGCCTAGATACTTCGTAAATAATCTTGTTCTTACCCACAGGTTCCTGCACTGATTTGTAGATTTCCTGATATGCCGTTTCTAACAACGCAGGTACACTTTGTTTAATTATTTTTAATATCCCAACGGTAAGTGGCACATTACAAAAAGGCTTATAGGCTTTATCGAGCGTTTCGTGAATGATGGACCCCATGGTATTGAGCGCTATATTTTCCTCTACCTCTTGCTGTTCTTGTATGCGCATAATTTTACTTTCAAAAAACTGAATAGGATTGCGTATATACGAGGTGAGCGCACTGGGACTAAAACCTTTTTCGTTTATTACCGCTAACCTTTTGAAATAAGCATCGTTCTTTTGTATGGACAGCGGCTGTATGTTTACGGCTGCCGTGCTCGTAATATACTGTGTCGTTGTAATGTTATGCCCGGGTAATGCCTGCGCTTGTATTTGCATAAGAAACCTGCTGCGCTCGCCGCCGCCTAAGGTATCTGGCTCTGCATTATATATAAAGGTTGCATGCTCACAGCGGTGTAAGAGTCTGTAAAAATGGTACGCATACACACTGTCTTTATCGCTATAAGTAGGCATGGCGTACTTTATTTTCATGTCATATGGCACGTAAGAGTTTGCTGATTTACCGGCTGGCAACACCCCTTCATTAACACTCAACATAATAATGTTTTTAAATTCTAGCGCACGAGTTTCTAGCAATCCCATAACTTGCAAGCCACGCACGGGTTCCCCTATAAAGTCCAGCCGTTTAAGCGGCAGCAACTGCCTGTAAAGAAAGTGCAGCGTTACTAACTCTCGCAATTCGCGCGTGCGGGCCTGTATGGCCGTTAATTCATTTACCAATGCTGTAATGCCTAGTAACTGTTCCAGTTCTAATCCAGACTTACTTATTATCAGCTTATCTCGTAATTTATCCAACACCTCATCTAAAAGCAATAAAAACTGCTGGTTGCTTACTACCGGCGTTAACAACAAATCTAACATTGTGTGCGTGCCGTTAAAGGCACTGCTGTTTTTAAGGTACACCGTATTTGTTTTATGGATCTCTTGAATAAGCTTCTGAGCAGTGGGAAGCAGTAAGGCCATAAAGGGCGATTCCAAAATCCTGATCAAGTTCTTAAAATAAAATCCCTGCTCGCCTACCTGCAAGTGCAATTTAAAAATATCATTTATAAAACTGGCCATGGGTGTTTTATCTATAGACACACCCATGGTAACATTAATGCGCTTTATACTATCAGGAATCGCGTGCAATACAGGTAACAGCAGTGCCTCGTCTGCCAGTATAACTGCGGTTTGCTCTTGTTCCTCTACGGGCAATTGTGAGAGCACATGTGCCATAGCCTGCGTCATTCCCAAGTTGCCGGTCGCGCCCTGTATGGCGATATGTTTGGGTGCGGAATAGTCACTATTAATGAATTGTGGGGCACTTTTTTCAAAAGCCTTCCACTCCTTAATGTACTGACGTATAAATTTTCCGGCTTCGTGGTAGGTTGAGTCTACAAAATGCGTGTCAGTATCCCAATAAATATATGCAATCCCATCGTTTAGATACGATTGTATAATAGTAGACTCTGCGGTATTTGTTGCATTGAGGCCTAAAAAAACAAGCGGTGTTTGTACTGAGAAAGCTGCTTTTTGTGATTCCGCTTTCGCGAAAGCGTCTCTATAAATCATACCCTGATAACCTACACCTGCTGCTGCACATTTAACCTGCAATGCATTGTAATATAGGTGCAGTTTTTTCCAGAAGCGCAAATACTTAGAAACGATTTGCGTGGGATTGTGCTCTAGCGACCAGTGGTTACTATCCAGTTCTTTTACATTACCTAAGTATGAAAAAAATGAATCGGTGTTGACGAGGTAGCGATCTATCTCGTTAAAATCTGCAAGTATGGTTATGGCCCAACTCAGAAACTCGTCGTAAGAATCGGCATTTTTTTGCTCAACGGTTAAGTATGCTTCATAAAACAGTGGTAGTATTTCTAAATCTGGGACAATGCGCATACCAGAAAGGTGTGCCACAAAGTCTTCAATACTATAAATTACTGGTGCAAATGAGGGTGCATTTAATCTTTTTGCGATGGCGTTGTTTAGGAACAAACGCACACGGCGCGATGGAACTATATAGGTACATGTGATGTGGTTAATCTCTTTTTGATTGAGATCATCGAGTATTTGATCAATAAAAGTTTTCATAATTGAAAGATACTAATCTACTGGGACATGTAGCAAAAAAAACGCCACCCAAATGGGTGGCGTTTCATTAACTATATGTGTTGTTAACGATTACTTCGCAAGGTTTATTTCCACACGTCTGTTTTGAGCTCTACCGGCACTTGTGTCGTTAGATGCAGCAGGCCTAGACTCACCGAAACCTACAGAAGATAATCTAAACTCATCGATACCGTTCTCAACTAAATATGCTTTAACTGAAGCCGCACGGCCGTCAGAAAGTTTCTGGTTGCTTGTATCAGAACCTACACTGTCTGTGTGTCCCTCGATACTAAATTTAGCTTGCGGGTATTTTACAAGAATTTCAACGATATCTTTTAACACTTTTGCACTTTCTGTTTTGATGTTTGTTTTACCAGTTTCAAAAAGAATTGTTTTTGCATACTCATTAAGTTGCTTTTGCTCTTCAACAGTAGGAACCGTTACTTCAGGACAACCTTTAAGAGAAGCGATACCAGCAACATCTGGGCAAGCATCAACATTGTCAGCAATACCGTCACCGTCTCTATCTGCAGGACAACCATCGTTAGCAGCTATACCAGCAACCTCTGGGCACTTGTCTTTGCTATCTAGCACACCATCACCGTCTGTGTCAGGATCTGGACAACCTTTATTATAAGCAGGGCCAGCAACTTCTGGACACTTGTCGTCTTTATCTAATGTCCCGTCCTTATCAGTATCAGGGCATCCTTTAGTATCTGCAGGGCCAGCTTCGTAAGGACACTCGTCTTTACTGTCCTCTATTCCGTCTTTGTCTGAATCTGGGCAACCGTTAAATTCTTTTAATCCAGCAACTTCTGGACACGCATCTTTATTATCGGCGATACCGTCACCGTCAGTGTCTACTGCTCCCCAAAGGAACTTAACCCCTACAGAGTGCTGCCAGTGTCTTGGGTTCATGTCTTCAAATGTGTGCTTGTAAATCGTATTTACATTAAAAAGCACACCATCCATAAGGCGTATATCAAAACCAGCAGTACCGTTAAAGGTACCAAAACTTTGTTCATTTAACCACACGTAACCACCGCCTACACCTACGTATGGTGAGAAAGCACTTTCGTCGTTCCATATCTCGTTAAGGTTGTATCTAAGACCAGCGTCAACACCGTAATATGCAAGCTCTGCAATGCGTGAATCACCGGCTCTGTCTATTTGGTTAAGTGAGAATGCTCCAGTAGCAACAATACCGTCACCTACATAGTACCCAAGCTCGAAACGCGTAGGAGCTGGCATAACATTGTAATGATCTGTATTAAAGAATTCGTCAAAATAGCCACCTAGACCATTGTCTTCTTCACCCACTGGGTAAAGGTCGATGGCGTTTACTCCTATGGAGATCGCCCATCGGTCAGAGGCATTTTGCGCACTAACGGCAGTACCAGCTAAAAGCAAAGCACTTAAAATAAGTAGTTTTATGTTTTTCATGTTGGGGTTTTTAAAAATTCAACGCAACAAAATTAACAAGTTCGCCTTTAAAAACAAGCTTAATTCAATAGAATATTTCCTTTTTAACTGCTTTAACAACATTTTCGCACTAATTTTTGATAACGCTTAATGATTTCCCTACTTTTTCAAAAGCTTTAAGGGCTAGGTCTATATGTTCAAAACTGTGGGCCGCACTTAACTGTACGCGTATACGTGCCTTTCCTTTAGGAACCACCGGAAAAAAGAAACCTATTACATAAACACCTTCGTTAAGTAGCATGTCGCTCATTTGCTGGGATAACTTTGCATCGTAGAGCATCACGGGAACTATTGCACTTTCGCCATCTATGATATCAAAACCTAAGTCTTGCATTCCTTTTTTGAATCGGGCAGTATTTGCCTTTACCTTATCTATGAGTTCTGTACTGCTGTCTATAAGTTCTAACGCTTTAATAGAAGCCCCGACAATGGACGGTGCTAGGGAGTTTGAGAACAAATAAGGTCTAGAGCGCTGTCTTAAAATTTCAATCACTTCTTTATTTGCACAGGTGTAGCCGCCCATCGCGCCACCTATTGCTTTGCCTAGTGTTCCGGTTATGATGTCTATGCGACCCAAAACACCTTTGGCCTCTAATGTCCCACGACCGGTATCTCCTAAAAAACCTGCTGCGTGACACTCGTCTACCATGACTAGCGCTTCATACTTGTCTGCAAGGTCACAAATTTTATCTAGCGGTGCTAGTAGCCCGTCCATAGAGAATACCCCATCTGTTACAATAAGTTTAAAACGTTTCCCGTCTTTTGTGGCTTGTATAAGTTGTTGCTCGAGGTCGTCCATATCGCCGTTTGTATAACGATAACGCCCAGCTTTACACAAACGCACGCCGTCTATAATACTTGCGTGGTTGAGTGAGTCCGATATAATCGCATCTTCTGCCTCAAGCAGTGGTTCGAAAACACCAGCATTTGCATCAAAACATGCGGCATATAATATGGTGTCTTCACAACCGTAGAAAGCGGCTAATTTTTGTTCTAGCTCTTTATGAATATCTTGAGTCCCGCAAATGAACCGCACTGAACTCATTCCAAAACCATGTGTGTCTAGTGTTTTCTTTGCTGCTGCTATAACCTCTGGGTGCGAGGAAAGTCCTAAATAATTGTTTGAGCAAAAATTCATAACCTCGCTGCCGTCTTCTAAGGTAATAACTGCATCTTGTGGTGAGGTGATAATGCGCTCTTTTTTATAAAGTCCTTGCTCTTTAATGTCTTCTAGCGTCGCGGCTAGGTGTTGTTTCATTTTACCGTACATAATAGTTCTTTTTCTAGCCCAAAGATACGCATTGAACATCGCATCATAGCCACGTTACTTCGTTCATTTTATCTGTATAAAGCAGTACCTTTTTAACTACTTCATACCCCATTTCATTTAGGGCTTGCGCATACACATCTAGTTGCAATTTATGTTTAGGCAATGCAGCACCCGTTTTGTAATCTATAATGGTAGCCTCATTGCCGCACAGTAGCAACCTGTCTGGAATAAGCTTTTTACCGTCTGGCATTAATATGGGCTGTTCATTCATTACCGTAAAAGCAGCCGTAAAATACTTACCAAAATTTTCTGGCAACACGATCAAATTTAATGTTTTAATCAGTTCGCTTTTTTCCCCTGGTTGTAATGTATAATCTTGATCAATAACACGTACTACATCTGGCAAATCTGCACTGCTGTGCAGCTGCGCTAGATAATCGTGTAAAAGGTTTCCTTTGTGAATGGCAAGGTCTGCACCACTGGCCCATAAAAGACCTTTGCGCGTAGAAATAGAAACCCGCTGTGTATCTACGCATATTTTATAAGTATCCAGCAATGTTAGCTGTCCGTGGCTTATGTTTTTTTTAAGTTGTCTTTTATGCAGCGTCCCTAAACTCGCAACCTTGTACCCTTCTTCTTCTTGAGGTATTATGCCTTTATTCTCTACAAACTGCTCTAGCAAGGTACCATAGGTTTGTGATGTTCCACTTCCTTTTTTTTGTTTGCACATGATGTACAACTGCTCTGCTGCTCTGGTAAATGCTACATACAACGTATTAATATGATCCATTTGTGTTTTGGCGATGTGCTGCTCATATGCGCCAGGGATATCATAAGAATTGTCACCCATAGTGCTATAATACACGTTTTCTGACTTTAAGCTCATGTATACATATTCAAAACCGTCGTAATGTGCTGGGTCTACGGGAATCCACGTGGTGGGATTGCGGCTTTCATCTAGTTTCATATCGCAATATGGTACAATGACTACCGGAAATTCTAAGCCTTTGGCTTTGTGTATGGTCATAATTTGTACGGCTCTCGGGTTTGCCGTTGCTGGTACACTGAGCTTGCTCTTTTTAATTTCCCAATGCGCTACAAAGGCATGAAGTGACACCTCAAAACCGTTTGCAAAACTGTACACAAATTCCATAAAGGTTTGCAATCTGGTGTCCATGGTCTCAAAAAGCCCCATGGCATTTGCAACCACCTCTGTAGCCTCAAAAAGCGAGTATTGCTCAAAAGCGCGCACATCTTGTGCCACCTCATCACCAAAAAGATTAGCAAATAAAACTGCAACATCACTTTTCATGTGTGACTCAACAAAATGCTGTATGTCTTTTTGCGGGTGCAGTTGCAGGTAAGCCATAAGAAAACGGTAACGCGGCTCTTCCTGATCTGGCTTTAAATTCATGAGCATAAAATGCTCCAGTAACTGCACTCGTGGTGAAATGGCTACTTGCAGGCTCTCGCCAGAAACTACTTCTATGCCATTTTTAATAAGGTATTTTGCAATCTCGTTTCCTTGTTTGTGCGCACGCACCAGCACACATATGTCTCCCTCACTATAACCTTGTTCTAAAATACCGTGTACCTGACGCAACACGTGCGGCGGGTAAATGGTTATGGGCTCATCGTTATCTTCTTGTTCACCGGTACCATAACCACTCGATAGACCGTCTTGTTCTGGGTCTAAAAAGTCTATTTGCACGTAACCATGTGGATTATTATTTGTTTCTTGCTTTAAATAGTGCTCGTATAAATTTTTATACACGGCACCATTTAATGCGGTTCCATATAAAGCAAAGAACTCATTATTAAATGTTACGACCTCGTCTGTACTGCGGTAATTTTTAGGCAGCGGTTCTTTGTTTATGGGAAGATCAAACAGCGTGTCGCTGCCCAAAATACTCAGAAACTGATCTGCATCACCGCCACGCCATCTATAAATAGACTGTTTTGCATCGCCTACCAGCATAAGGCTCCCGCGCGTACCGTCTAGTCGCTCTTGCACGACGGCATTATCTATAAGCGGCACCAGGTTGCCCCATTGCATGGTGCTGGTATCTTGAAACTCGTCTATAAAATAGTGGCGGTAACGCTCACCCAGGCGTTCATATATAAAAGGTGCCGGTTCATCTTTAATCTGGTTTTGTAGTAGCCCGTTGAACTCAAAAATAGGCACAATGCGTTCTTCTTTTTTAATGTGGTCCAGCTCGTGCGCCAGCTCGTTAAGAAGCGATAAGGGTACAAGGCTTTTGAGAATGTTTTTGTGAAAAAGAATCTCACCTACAGCGTCATTAAATCGCTTACAAAATGCGCGTATGGCGGGTTGCAACCCATCTATTGCATCTTTTTTAACTTGCGCTAGCGTCTTTGTGTACAATTCTCCGGCGAGCAGTGCTTTAATGCCATTGCCTACCTTATCTAGTCCCATCTCACCGCTTGCAATTTTTACGACCGCATTAAAACTGGAACGTGAGCCTCCTTTAAAATCTTGTGGATACACTTCGTTTTGAGCACATTGTTCCACAAGGACTGTCGCTTCTTGCATCAAACTGCTCGTTGCTGTATGGATTGTTTTTTTTATGCTTTCGCGAAAGCGTAAAAAGTCACCAGCATCTTTGCCCTTAAAAGCCTGTAGGTATTTAAAGTGGTTTTCGTTAAGCAGTAATTGTGCGATCTCCCGCAAATCATATTCTATGTCCCAACTACGGCCGTCATCTATTTTTTCTAGGGAAAACGAGAGCAGTGTTTTTGTAAGCTCCTGCTCGTGGCCAGAACGCGCGAGCAACCTGTAAATTGCTTTGTCTACCAGCCCAGCACTATCTAACGAGACCTCAAAACCGTCTGGAAGGTTTAAATCTTTAGAAAAAGTGCGCAAAATGCGGTGTGAAAATGCGTCTATGGTCACGATGTCAAAAGCTGCATAATCGTGCAACAGTTTGTTGTGCACTGCCGTTGCTTTAAGCTGCATCCCGTCGTTATCTAAACCCGTTTCTTGCTGTATATGCTTGTAAATACCCAGTACTTTAGCATCTACTGTTTCTTGGGTAAAGGCATACAAGTACTGCAAGATACGCTCCTTCATCTCGGCAACCGCTTTGTTTGTAAAGGTTACCGCAAGTATATACCGGTATCCATCGTGAAATGGATGCTTAAAAAGCAAGGTCAGGTAATCACGTGCGAGCGTGTATGTTTTTCCCGAGCCGGCGCTTGCGCTATAAATGGTGGTAGGTGCGTGAATCATAACAGTAAAAATAAGGAACTGCGCAGCCTTTAAGTATAAAATAACATTATAAATTTTCTTTCTGGGCTTGATGTGGTTAACTTTACGCTTGAAATAAAATGATAACCTTTAAAAATACAACTATGGCTTTTGAACTACCCAGTTTACCTTATGCACTTGATGCACTCGAACCACATATAGACGCAAAAACTATGGAAATACACCATGGTAAGCACCACCAGGGATACACTAACAACTTAAATGCTGCTTTAGAAGGTTCAGATCTAACAGGAAAAAGTATCGAGAATATTCTTACAAACCTAGACATGGACAACAAGGCAGTACGCAATAACGGCGGTGGTTTTTATAACCACAGTTTGTTCTGGTCCATCATGTCCCCTGATGGTGGCGGCCACCCGAGTGGTGAGCTCGCTACGGCTATAGACACTGCATTTGGCTCTTTTGAAGCTTTCAAAAACAAATTTAGCGATGCTGCCAAAGGACAATTTGGTTCTGGATGGGCATGGCTTTGCGTAAAAGAAGACGGCAGTCTAGATGTTTGTGGAACACCTAACCAAGATAACAGCCTTATGCCCGGTGTAGGTTGCGGAGGCACTCCTATTTTAGGATTGGACGTGTGGGAACATGCATATTACCTGCATTATCAAAACCGCAGACCAGACTACGTTGAGGCATTTTTCAATGTTATTAACTGGACCGAAGTCGCATCGCGCTTTGCTGCAAGTAAATAGCTTTAGATTACTAAAATCTAATTAGAAAAAACCACCGCTTCGGTCATAGAATCGGTGGTTTTTTTATAGAATGAAAGAACTATTTAATTATATTGCTTTGCATTTCTTACCTAGTAACCCTCTCAAAGCTTAGCCCAACATTTCCATGAGAAAATAGTCTCCCCCTTTTTTGCGAGGCGGCCAGTATATGAATAGTTAATCGCAAGTAGATAAACTGACTGCGATTTACTAATAAGCCCTTCCTATATTTCCTTCAAAAAAGTTAATATAAGCACGGTTCACAACACGGTTCCCACCAGCGGTAGGATAATTGCCTGTAAAATACCAGTCACCTAAGTTTTTAGGACATGCCTTGTGCAGGTTTTCTACAGTTTGATAAATGATTTGTACGCTGGCTTTTATGGTTTCGTCTGCGAGCAATTGTGCGATTTTTGCGCTTAGCTCGTCGTCTGTAAATGGGTCATAAAGTTCTTTTACGTGATTTGTAACCTCAATATCAGGCAGTGCTACTTGTAGGACACATTTGGTATAAATTTCTTCTATAATACGGTAGGTGCCTCTATCTTTATGTAATTCTAGTGCTGCTTGAAAAGCGATGAGCCCTTCTAAACGTGCCATATCTATTCCGTAACAGTCTGGGTAGCGTATTTGTGGTGCGCTAGAAACAACAACAATGCGCTTCGGGTTTAACCTATCCATCATTTTAAGAATAGATTTTTTTAAGGTCGTTCCCCGCACGATAGAATCGTCTATAATTACGAGATTATCGTTTTCTTGAACAACGCCGTAGGTCACATCGTAAACGTGCGCTACCAGGTCGTCTCGAGAAGAATCTTCGGTGATGAACGTACGTAATTTTGCGTCTTTAATGGCAATTTTTTCAGTTCTAAGCTTTCGCGAAAGCGTGTCCTCTACTTGCTCTGCGGTTAGGTTACCTTCGCCCGCGATAATAGCGTCTCTTTTTTGACGGTTTAGATACACATGGCCTTCTTCTATCATGCCATAAAAACAAGTCTCGGCAGTATTGGGAATGTATGAAAATACAGTGTTGTCTATGTCTTCATCTATAGATTGCATTATTTTAGGGAACAACAGTTTACCTAGCATTTTGCGTTCTTTATAAATCTCGGCATCGCTGCCTCTAGAGAAATATATGCGTTCAAAAGAACATGCCTTGCGCTCTAGTGGTTTCATGATTTGTTCTAGGGTAACCGTGCCATTTTTTTTTATGATAATGGCTTTTCCTGGATCTAGTTCTTTTACCTGATCAAAGGGTGCATTAAAAGCGGTTTGTATTACGGGCCGCTCGCTAGCTACGACTACAATCTCATCGTCCTGATAATAATATGCAGGTCGTATACCTGCTGGGTCGCGCAGCAAAAAGGCATCTCCGTGCCCCATAAGGCCTGCCATAGCATAACCGCCGTCCCAGTCGCGGGCGCTTTTCTTAAGTATTTTTGCGACATTTAATCGCGCTGCTATCTCTGGCGACGAGCTTTGTTTTGTAAAGCCTTTATCTTTAAGTTTTTTGTACAACTTGCTCACCTCACGGTCCTGAAAATGACCTACTTTCTCCATGACCGTAACCGTGTCTGCCATGTCTTTAGGGTGCTGCCCGAGCTCTACAAGCTTTTCAAATAGCGTATTGACATTTGTCATGTTAAAATTACCTGCCATAATCAGATTGCGGTGCATCCAGTTGTTTTGTCTTAAAAATGGGTGTACGGCCTCAATGCTGTTTTTACCAAAAGTGCCATAGCGCACATGCCCCATCATGAGTTCACCTACATAGGGAATCTCTCTTTTTTGTGCGGCTACATCGTCTTTTAGTGCTGGGTTTGTAGCGAGCTCCTCATTTATGCGCTCATTTATCTGGTCGAAAATGTCCTGAATAGGTTGCGAGGCATTGCTGCGCACTCTAGAAATATAACGCTCCCCTGGTTCAACATCTAGTTTTATACTTGCAAAACCAGCACCATCCTGACCGCGGTTGTGCTGTTTTTCCATCATAAGGTACATTTTATTTATACCATAAAATGCCGTACCGTACTTCTCTTTATAGAATTCTAGCGGTTTAAGTAATCTTATGAGTGCGATACCGCACTCGTGTTTTAACTGGTCGCTCATGGTGATATTTAAGGAACTAACGTAAATAAAAAGCCCTCAGTACAATTGAGGGCATATGTGTTTGTGGTTATGATGGAATGTTAAAATTTGTGAGCTGCTGGAATTGTTCTAGCCTGGTGGTTATCTCGTCTGGCGTAACGGTTTGCATGCGTTCTGTACCAAATTGCTCTACGCAAAAACTTGCAAGGTTTGAACCATAAACGATTGCACGTTTCATATTTTCAAAGCTGTAATCTTCACTGGCCGCAAGATAGCCTGCAAAACCACCTGCAAAGGTATCACCAGCGCCTGTTGGGTCATACACTTCTTCTAGCGGTAAAGCGGGTGCAAAGAAAATAGACTCGTCGTTAAATAACAGCGCGCCGTGTTCTCCTTTTTTAATCACTACATATTTAGGCCCCATTGCGTGAATTTTACGTGCAGCAGCGACCAGCGAGTACTCACCAGACAGCTGTCTCGCCTCCTCATCATTTATGGTAATAACGTCTACTTTAGCAATCACTTCGTGCAATAACTCAAGTGCGCTGTCCATCCAGAAGTTCATGGTGTCCAGAATCACGAGTTTAGCATCTTGCGTTTGTGCGAGCACACTTAGTTGTACGGCAGGGTGCAGGTTGCCTAGCATCACCACATCGGCAGTTTTAAAAGCTGCTGGCACTACTGGTGTAAAGTCGGCAAGAACATTAAGTTCTGTGATTAACGTATCGCGGCTATTCATATCGTTATGATACTTCCCAGACCAGAAAAAAGTTTTTCCTTCTTGTACCACTTCTATACCGTCTATATTCATACTGCGGTTTGCAAGCATGTCTAAGTATTCTTGTGGGAAATCGCCACCTACGACACTAACCAGACCAACTTCAGTATTAAATTGCGATGCTGCAAGCCCTATAAAGGTTGCTGCACCACCCAGTATTTTGTCTGTTTTGCCAAAAGGCGTTTCTATGGCGTCGAAAGCTACGGTTCCTACTACTACAAGTTTACTCATATTGTGATTTTGATGCAAAAATACGGTATTGTTAGGGAATTTTAACGGGGTTTGTACGGTAGCTTTAATATGGAAACTACGAATTAAAATTTCGGTCAGAGTCCATTTAGCTTGTGTGGTAACATAAAAAAAGCATCACCGTAGTGATGCTCCTTTTTTATTATCATGTTTAAAACCTACTGGCGCACTAGCGTAAAGGTTACACTTGCATCAAAGGTGTAGTCTACGTCACTATCGCTCTCTACATAATTTAATTTCAAACCCGTTCTACTAAAATCTAAAATGGTAATGGTTGTTGCATCCATCAAACTAGAAATTCTAATACTGTTTCCGGTGATTGTGTAGGAACCACTAATATCTGTTGAATCTATGGTTGTTTCAGTATCTGTAAAACCGTCCTCTACAGTTGTTAACACACTTGTGTAACTACCCGTAGAAGAAACCGTTCCGTTTGCATTAAAGGTGACAGTTGCATTATTAAAGTTACCCCCTACAATAGTTTGTAGAACAGTATCTGTCCTGCCGCCAGAGGTGTCAGTCTCTCTGGCTGTGCCACTAAATGCCGTTAAGTTATACGTACCTGCAATATTTGCATTATTAAGTACAAATGCATTATTGTCGTCGTCAGACTCGCAAGAGGTTATAACAAATACACTTATAAAAAGAATGCATGCGATTCTAAAGGTGTTTTTCATTTTTTATTGTTTTAAGGTTAAGTAATATTTGTTACAAATAGGTTAACGCCTATTTATATTTCTTTAGTGTATGTTAAGAAAACGCGTTTTCTCCAGTAATATCTAACCCGGTAATTAATAAATGTATGTCATGTGTACCCTCGTAGGTAATAACACTTTCTAGGTTCATCATGTGTCGCATGATACTGTACTCACCTGTTATACCCATACCGCCTAAAATTTGTCTGGCTTCTCTGGCAACATTAATCGCCATGTCAACATTATTGCGTTTTGCCATAGAGATTTGTGCACTGGTTGCTTTTCCTTCTTCACGCAGCACGCCTAAACGCCATGCGAGTAGCTGTGCTTTGGTAATCTCGGTAATCATCTCTGCAAGTTTCTTTTGTTGTAACTGAAAAGCTGCGATGGGCTTGCCGAATTGTACGCGCTGCTTTGCATACCTAAGCGCAGTATCGTAGCAGTCCATAGCCGCTCCTATCGCGCCCCATGCAATACCAAAACGTGCGCTGTCTAAACAGCTCAGCGGCGCACCCAGGCCGCTGCGACCTGGTAAAATATTTGTTTTTGGAATTTTTACGTCTTGAAAAATAAGCTCGCCTGTTGCACTTGCACGTAGAGACCATTTATTATGGGTCTCAGGTGTTGAAAAACCTTCCATACCACGTTCTACGATTACACCGTGTATGCGGTCATTTTCATCTTTTGCCCAGACTACCGCAACGTCACAAAAAGGGCTATTAGAAATCCACAGTTTTGCACCATTAAGAATCACGTGGTCACCAGCGTCTTTAAAACGGGTTACCATACCACTAGGGTTAGAACCATGGTCAGGCTCTGTAAGTCCGAAAGACCCCATAAACTCGCCACTTGCTAGCTTGGGAAGAAATTTTTGTTTTTGCTCCTCCGATCCATATTTATAAATAGGGTACATCACCAGTGACGATTGTACTGACGCTGTAGAACGCACACCACTATCACCACGCTCTATTTCTTGCATGATAAGACCGTATGAAATCTGGTCTAGTCCAGCACCACCATATTCCTCTGGAATATAAGGACCAAAAGCACCTATAGACGCTAGTCCAGGAATGATGCTTTTAGGAAAAATGGCGTCTTGCGCCGCTTGTTCTATTATAGGTGACACGTCGCGTTTAACCCATGCACGCGCAGCATCGCGTATTATCTTATGCTCTTCGGTAAGTAAGTCGTCTAGATTGTAATAATCTGGGGCTTCAAAAAGGTCTGGTTTCATGTATTCAATCGTTTGCGGTAAAGATACTTGTCTTATGTCAATTGTTAAAGTACCTTCTTACATTTTTAAGTAAAAATCTTTAACAAGTTCCTGATATTCATTTGTGTATTTGTGCCTTGCGTGCTCTATCACGAGACCATTTATTAATGCAGGCACATGTGCAGTCTGGCCGTCCTGAAAATCAAACTGTAATTGCAATAAACTTCTTTTAATAGCACTGCTATCCGTTCCCTTAACATGGGTAATGCGTGAAGGGAACAACTGGTAATGCGCTGCAACTTCTAAGAATCGTGCTTCCCGGTCATAGGGTATGATACAGCAAAATGTCCCATCACGTTCCAGTAATTTATACACCCCATAAAGAAGCTCTTCAAAAGGCAGGGCATCGTCAAAACGCGCTTGCTGTCTTGAGGCAGCTACCTGACCCGCATCTTTTAAACTGCTAGCATCATAAAATGGTGGGTTGCTCACTATAAAGTCATAGCGGTCTTCTAGCTCCTCATAAAACTCTTGAAACGATGCATGGTAACAAAATAAGCGATCGCCCCACGGGCTATCCTCAAAATTTTCTGTAGCTTGTGCATGCGCGTCTGTATCTAACTCCATTGCGTCAACCTGCGCCCTTGTAAAACGTTGGGCAAGCATTAATGCAATGACACCGGTTCCAGCACCTACATCGAGTATGGTATGTGGCGTACTTTCTGGGGCAGCCCACGCGCCTAATAAAACACCGTCCGTACCTATTTTCTGAGCGCAACGGTCTTGTGCAATGGTAAATTGTTTAAAGGCAAACTGGTTCATACTTATGAATAAGTAAGTTTATGAATCGAGGTATAGGTCTATAAGCCCGTCTGGTGTAGTCACTGTTATTACCTTGGTATCGCGATTTACGTCCTTAATAAAATGGTCGTTTACAGGAACTAGAACCTGCGTGCCATCGTGATCTACCTCAAAAAGTGCTTGTGACGTCGTATCGTTTACACCCGTAATAATACCTACTTTTCCATAAACGGTATCTTCCATGGCAAAGCCTATAATCTCATGGTAGTAAAATTTTGCGCCCTCTAGCGGCGGTAAAAAAGATAATGGAAGGTATAACTCTTTGTTCATGAGCGTGTCGGCAGTAGCTTCATCTTCTACATCTTCCAACTTAACACGCAGCAGAAACGATTTATGCAGCTGGCTACGTTCAATAAAAAATGGAACCAAGTTTTTACCGATTTCGATAAAAACTGATTCCATTTCTAAGAATAGCTCCGGCTCGTCTGTATCTAGTTTAACTAGTAACTCCCCTTTAAAGCTGAATTTATTTACAACACTACCTACGTAAAAACATGCTTCCTTACGCATACCGTTGTTAATTATTCTTTTTCTGCACTTTCGTCTGTAGATTCTGCAACTACTTCTTCCGTCGCAGCTTCTTCAGCAACAACTTCTTCAGTAGCAGTTTCTTCTACTGGTGCTTCTACTACAGGAGTATTTGCAACAATACGCGCCTCGTTTACAACTTTCTCTGCATCTAGCGCAGCAGACGCTACGGCGTCCTTGTCAGACTGCAGTCCGGTTGCTTTTGAATTAATTTTGGCAGCTTTCTCTTCTACCCAAGCATTAAATTTGGCTTCGGCTTGCTCTTCAGTAAGTGCGCCTTTGGTCACACCACCTTTCAAGTGTTTTTTAAGCATTACCCCTTTATAACCTAAGAGTGCACGAGCAGTGTCTGTAGGTTGCGCACCATTTTCTAACCACTTTACAGAACCATCTATGTCCAGGTTAATAGTTGCAGGGTTTGTGTTTGGATTGTACGTACCTAATTTTTCTAGGTATTTACCATCTCTTTTTGAGCGCGCATCGGCGGCTACGATCCAGAAAAAAGGCTTCCCTTTTTTTCCATGTCTTTGAAGTCTGATTTTTACAGGCATAACATTAAGTTTGTGGGTTCTCGACCCCGTTTTATAATTAGAGAGTGCAAAAGTATCATTATTTTAAGAATCAGCCGCATATCTTGTAATTTTATTTACATTTGCTCGAACACAATTTTTCAAAAATGAGATTTATATCTAAACTTCTTAGTTGTGCTTTTATAGCATTAAGCCTTTTTTCCTGTGATCGTAACCTTGAGGACGATAACATACCCGCCATACAAGCCGTGCGCAACGGAGAGTTTTTTAAAGCATCCCAAATGAGCGCTGTAAATAATGCAGACGGTTCTGTTTCTATTATAGGAATCAACCAGTTAGAGCGGCTAGAAATTCAAATTGCGTCTGCTGCAGCAGGAACCTACCCGCTCGGGTTCGGGTCTGAAAACACGGCGTTATATACCTTTAATAGCGCAAACGAGTTTTCTACAAATACAGGAAACGGCACAGGCCGCGTGGTCATCTCGTCAAACTCACCTACGGGAACAATCTCAGGTACTTTTGAATTTGTAAGCTATTTACCTAACAATGCAGACAGCCTGTACATGCGCCGTGGTGTGATTTTTCAAGTGCCTTTTAATGGGCAACTAGGAACAGGCGGAGGTAGCACCGCGGGAAATGTGCTCACTGCCTCTGTAGACGGCACCACCTTTACACCTGCCGCTGTTGTACCGCTGGAAATAGGTGGTCAGATAACCGTGATTGCAGCCACACAAACGGCACAAATATCACTAAGCTTCCCAGAAACCATCACCCCTGCAACTTATCCCTTTGGTGCGGGTAGCATAAATGCTGCTTATAGTAATGGTGGCGCACAATCACCTGCGATTTCTGGAAACCTCATTATCATTTCTGCAGACCAAACCGCAAATACTGTAAATGGTAGCTTTTCTTTTACCACCGGACCGCCTAATAATTTTAGCGTAACTAACGGGTCATTTTCCATTACTTACTAACGATACTAAGATTTGAGCAGTTTAACCGCCAGCCTGGTAATACCCATCAAAAAGCTTCGTAATCGAGGTTTTTTTGCGGACTTAAATACATAACTTTACGGTCATAATCTATAATCGCTTTAGCGGCTATAAGAAAATCTGCTCCCAGCAGTCCCTGTATAGCGCGCATACGTTCTACCGCGAGCGCTCTGTTAATAAAACCCATATCCATGCTCAACAAGGTCATGTCGTCATGCGTCCAGTCTCCCAGCTGCAAGAGGTTATTATGCGCGATACGCGGTATTAAAGAGCCACTGGCCGTACCTATTTCTTTACCCATAAAATGCGTTTCTAGCTGAAATGCTTCTTGCAAGTCCTGATTGACACAACTGGCACTCGCGCCTGTGTCTATAATAAACCTGCCCGCGTAACCATTTATAGCAGCTTTGGTAATAATATGGCCGCTTTTACGAGCGATTCTTATGTTGTGCGCGATGTAGCCCTTTGCAGTAAGTACTTTTTTAATAGAAGTCATGTAACGAGTTAGAATGGTAAATATAATTACGCTTTCGCGAAAGCGTGCTCCTTTCAATCCCTATTTTTGCAACATGAATTTTACGGACACCCACACACACCTTTACAGTGAAGCCTTTATAGATGATCAAGCAGCCATGATGCAGCGTGCACTGGACGCTGGCGTGAACCGGTTTTTTGTCCCTGCCATAGACGCTACCTACACGCAAGCAATGCTAGAACTTAAACAAAACTACCCTGCCCAGGTGTTTCTTATGTGTGGCTTGCACCCTACCCATGTTAAAGAAAATGTGCGTGAAGAACTACTGCATGTACAGGAAATGCTGGCATTGCACGATTATGTAGCCATAGGCGAGATAGGTGTAGATTTATACTGGGACCAGACCTTTAAACAAGCGCAACTAGACGCTTTTCATACCCAAATACAGTGGTCGCTGGAGCGCAAACTGCCTGTCGTGATACATTGTCGCGATGCTTTTAATGAGGTTTTTGAGGTGCTAGAAACCTATAGAGGCAGCGAGCTGAAAGGTATTTTTCACTGCTTTACGGGAGATGTATTACAAGCACGACAGGCCATAGACTTAAACTTGAAACTGGGCATAGGCGGCGTGGTGACATTTAAAAACGGCAAAATAGACCAGTATTTACACGAGATCGCGCTAGAGCACATTGTTCTAGAGACCGATGCGCCTTACCTTGCACCGGTCCCATATCGCGGTAAACGCAACGAGAGCGCATATGTACCGCTGGTTGCAGCAAAGCTTGCACAAATTTATCAGGTGCCCGTTGCGCAGATCGCACAGCAAACTACGGTAAATTCCCTTGAAGTATTCGGTGTATAACGGTGAGTGATGTACATTTGTAACGACTAAAAATCCTTTTGAACCAACTGTTTAAGAAATGCTTTTAAAAATGTGGCCGTTAGGGTTGCTTTAACGTGTAACTTTTAAGGGCGATTAAAAAAAGAAAACTTTACAGCGCCGCTAATCGCTGGTTTCCAAAGCGGTTTTTAGCACATGTGGTTAAAGAGTCTTCAGGACTTTAGAGAATATAAATAAAGAAATTTAGGAACTGTGAATACATTTGACGATATACGATTCTTTCATGCTGACGAGGTAAACCCTGCGCTGCAAAGCGCGGTGCGCCATCCCATGATTAAAGAGCTATTTGCTTATACGTTTCCTGACAAGACCGAGGCCGAAATTAAAGCCGAAGTACTATCCTGCCATAGCATAGACGACCTGCAACGCAAGGTCATATCTAAAACCATGGCGCGGTTACTAGACGAAACGAGTGCTGGTATGACTAACAGTGGTTTTGATAAACTAGACAAGAACACATCTTATTTATTTATAAGCAACCACCGCGACATCGTGCTGGACACCTCGCTCATAAATGTGGTGCTTTACGAGCATGACCTGATACGCACCGCAAGTGCCATAGGCGACAACCTAGTACAGCGGCCCTTTGTAAATGCGTTGAGCAGGCTCAATCGCAACTTTGTAGTAAAACGTGGCGCGGGACCGCGCGAGACCCTGCTTAGCAGCCAGAAATTAAGCCAGTTTGTAAATTACCTGCTCAGTGAGCGCAAGCGCAGCGTGTGGATCGCACAACGACAGGGCCGCACAAAAGATGGTAATGATGTTACCGAGCAAGGGGTTCTTAAAATGATAGGGCTCGCCGCTGGTAAACAACCCATCGCAGCTTACTTAAACAGCCTGCGCATTATCCCCATATCCATATCTTATGAATATGACCCGACTGATATTCTTAAAGTGCCCGAGTTACTT